>Ga0172382_10001539_pt1 | contig 41044 bp, 33 predicted proteins | sample Leawel138RmetaG_FD_122245 | JGI IMG/M metagenome (GOLD analysis project Ga0172382, IMG submission 122245) | Leachate microbial communities from a municipal landfill in Southern Ontario, Canada - Leachate well 138R metaG | ecosystem: Engineered > Solid waste > Landfill > Unclassified | place...
CTGGACATTCGGCTGTGCGCCGACTTTGATGCACCCAGCGGCGTGCTGTGTTGGCGTGTAACCATCGCGAACACGGGCGAGCGACCCCGTACGATTCGCCGCGCCGGATGCCGTTTCGCGTTCCCGGAAGACGAGGGCTGGTCGCTGTACACCCAGTCCGCCGGCTGGTCACGTGAAAACCGTGGCAGTTGGACACGCTTCGGTGCCGGCGAGATTGCCATCGGCAGTTCCTTCGGGCGAACGACCCGCTTTTCAGCGCCCTTTGTCGTGCTGCGCGACGATCAGGGCGGCCGCATGCTGGCCGCGCACGTGCGTCCGTCAAGCGACTGGCGGATTGCGCTTTCGGCCCATGCCGATGACGACGCGGTGCTGACGCTGGGCATGACAGACCAGCTGGCGTATTCGCTTGCGCCTGGTGCCGAGCTTGAATTGCCGGATATGCTGCTCTATGCCGCCGAAGAACCGGATTTTAGCGCGTACAAGCTGCATCGGTATTATGTACGAAAGATCGATCAGTCCCCGTTTGACGCGCCGCCCGTCGCCTACAACACGTGGTTTTTTGAATTTCCCATCCTGGATACGGGCCGGCTGCGCGAGCAGCTGGCGGCTGCCAAAGCGATCGGCTGCGAGGTCTTTGTGGTCGACGCCGGCTGGTACGGCCGCTCCACCGCCGAAGCCTGGAACGACCAGGGGGACTGGCGGGAAAAGACTGATTACGCCTTCCATGGCCAGATGCGCGCTTTTGCCGACGAGGTACGCGCCGCTGGCCTTAAGTTTGGCCTCTGGTGCGAAGCTGAAGCTGCCTTGCCCAAAACGCCGGTCTGCCAGCAGCATCCGGACTGGTTTGTCGCCAACGGGCGGGGTGTTTGCCATTACGACCTGACCAACCCCGAAGCCTATGCCTACCTTTATAACCTGATCTGCCAGCTGCATGACACCTATGATCTTGCCTGGATGAAGCTGGACTACAATGCCGAGCACTATGCGGGCATGGACGGTCACCTCGCTTACCTGGAACGTTGGTACGGTCTGCTTGAGGCTGTCCGCCATCGTTACCCGGACTTCTACCTCGAGGGCTGCGCCAGCGGCGCGATGCGCACCGAACTCGGGTCGCTGCCCCACTACGACGGCTTTTTTCTCTCGGACAACGTCAATCCGTACGATGTGCTGCGCATGTCCGAAGGCGCCTTCCTACGCTTGCCGCCGGGCTACCTGGAGCGCTGGTGTACCCTGCGGAGTATTGCGGACATCCCAGATTATGGCCGGGCGGCGCGGGACAGCCAGGCACGCACCCTGGTTCCGGAAGGCGGTCTTTGGGAACGTGCAGCCACTTGCCAAATCAGCTTCCCGCTGACCCTCGGCGTGATGGGAATCCTGGCCTTTTCAGGCGATCTGGCCGGCTGCGATCCGACCCAGAAACAGGCGTCAGCCAACGCGGTTTCTTTTTACAAGCAATACCGGACGCTGATCCGGCAGGCCAGCGCGTTGCTGCTGACCCCGCCTGCCCCGTTTTCGTGCCGCGACCGCTGGACGGCGATTCAGTTGGCCCAGGACAGCACCAACCTCATTTATGTCTACAGGACTGCCTCGCGCACGGCCCGTTTTCGGGTCAGGCCCCGCCAGCTCGACCCGGCGCGTGTCTACGTGGTCAAAAAGGTGTTTCCCACCGGCGAAGTCATTGTATCGATGTCCGGCATGAGCCTGATGCAGGACGGCTTTACGGTCACGCACCCCATGCTCGACGAAGCTGCCGTCTACATGTTGGAAGGGGAAGCACAAGACGCCTGATCTATCGGCTTTCATGACGACGAAGGGAGCAACTCATGGAACGAAATGAATCCGCCCAACCCAATGTTCTGTTCATCCTGACCGACGACCAGCGTTTTGACACGATCCGCGCGCTGGGCAACCCGGATATCCTGACACCCAATATGGACCGGTTGGCTGCACGCGGCACCGCTTTTACCCGGGCACACATCCCCTGCGGGACCTCCGGGGCCGTCTGCATGCCCAGCCGTGCCATGGTCCACACCGGCCGGACGCTCTTCCACCTGGATCGGGAGGGCCAGTCGATTCCCCCGGAACACACCACGCTCGGTGAGTGCTTCCAGGCGGCCGGATACCGCACGTTCGGCACCGGCAAATGGCATAATGGCACCGCGTCATTCGCACGCAGCTTTTGCGATGGCGGCGCCATCTTTTTCGGTGGCATGTGGGATCACTGGAACGTGCCGATCTGCGACTACGACCCGACAGGCGCCTACGCCAACGAGGTCAATTTTATCCAAAACCCCCATGCCAGCAACGCCGTCACCCGGGTGCACTGCGACCGATACGTGCCGGGCAAGCATTCGTCCGAGCTGATCAGCGACGCGGCGATCGGCTTTCTGGAACAGAATCCAGACGACCAGCCCTTCTTCCTCTATGCCGCTTTCCTGGCCCCGCACGACCCGCGCTCCATGCCGGAGCGTTTCAAGAAGCTGTACGATCCGGCAACGATCCGGCTGCCGGACAATATCCTGCCGGAGCACCCGTTCGATTACGGCGTCCGGGACATCCGCGACGAGCTGCTGGCCGCCTACCCGCGCGACCCGGCGGACATGCGCCGCCACCTGGCCGAATACTACGCCATGATCTCGCATCTGGATCACGAGATCGGCCGCATGCTCGAGGCTCTGGAAAAAACCGGCCAGCTGGATAAGACAATCGTCGTCCTGGCCGGTGACAACGGCCTGGCAGTCGGCCAGCACGGCCTGATGGGCAAGCAAAGCTGCTACGAGCACAGCATCCGCGTGCCGCTGCTTTTCGCCGGCCCGGGCATTCCCCAAGGTCAGCAATGTGCACAGTACGCCTATTTGCTGGACATCTACCCCACCTTGTGCGACTTGCTCCAGATCCCGCGTCCGGTAAGTGTCGAGGGGCAAAGCCTGCTTCCGGCGATGCAGGCGCAGCAGGCCGTGCGAGACACGCTTTATTTCGCCTACACCGACCTGATCCGCGCGGTCAAGGACGATCGCTACAAGCTGATCGAGTACACCGGCCCGATTCGGAAAACACAGCTCTTCGACCTGATCCAGGATCCTCTGGAGCGGCACGACCTGGCCAGACAGGCCGAGCAGGCCGCAACCGTCACACGGCTGCGCCGGGAACTGGTCCGCTGCCGGGATCTCTGGGACGACCGAAGGCATCCCCTGGGCCAGACCTTCTGGGAGCGCTGTTCGATCTAATCGGCGAATTCTAATCCGCGCATAATGTCAGCCATTCAGGCAATGTTCATTCACACAAAGGAATGACTGTCAAACCTCATAGGAAGCATCACAGAATGAAGCTTGTATGAGGCCTGCTTGAAGCTTCCTATGAAGCTCGATGAAGAAGGTCACTGTAAACCAAGAGTGATAATCCAATATTTTATTCATCTTGACCGACTGCTTAGGTGCTTAGGCCGGAAAAAGTAGCCCCAAGAGGGGGGAACTGACGTTACGTGCAGGAGAAGAAAGACTCTTGACCTATGTGAAGGCAAAATGGCCCCTTGTAAAACTGCACTTGATCATCTATTTTTCGTTGAACGACCGAAGGCACCCCTGGGCCAGGCCTTCTGGGAGTGCTTCCAGATCTGAAGCCAGCTTCAGCTACCGGCATACATCAGCACAAAGCTCGTTCCGATAGGCTTTCAAGCGGCGATAGAAGGTCGCCCGACTAACACCGAGCTTTTGCATCGCTTCAACACGATTGATTTTCTTCTTCTGATATGCAGAAAAGACCTCGTCAAGTTTTGCGGTATCGATGGAAACAGGTTTACGTCCGGCATAGTGTCCGTTTGCCGCGGCTTGTTGAATACCTTTGACCTTTTGATTTTTCAAGAACATTTTTTCCTTCTGATACAGGGTCAGCAGCAGGTCATAGAACGATTTGCGGTTGCTGTCATCTATGGTAAAGGACTTTGCAACGATGTTGTGGCCTTGGCAGATGGCGGCGATCAATTTCTGCATCAGGCCTGATGACCGGCTTTCCGCTGCAGCTATAAGGTCAAAGGATTTTGTTTGTTTTTCGACTGACGGGTCGTACCGCTTGACATAGAGACGGTCGCCCCCATACTGCGTATCGGTTCGGATCAGCCATTCCAAGCGGTTAAGGTACTTCATGCCTACTTGCTCAAGCAAAGTCCATAAATCTTCCCGACCTTCTGATGGCGTGCGTTCGCTAATGAAGACGGGTGTCATGTTCTCGCGCCGATACTCGACTTTGTGTTTATCCAGATTGATTCCAGGGATGCCTTGAAACAAGGTCGACGGCAACAGGCTGATAACGCTGTAATCCGGCTGAAAGCTGTAGGTATAGCTTCCATCTTCGCGTTCTGTGTATGTCACGATCGCAATGCAGTATTCAAACCCGAGATTGTCCTTTAGACAGATCAATCCGGTTGTTATGGCATGCTTCATATCGGACCTCCAATTAATTTAATATACGCGTGCTTGATAATTCTCTCATACCGTGCCTGCAGGATATGACGGTAGAATTGCTTTCGTGTATCTGAGATGAACGGCGTTTCTTCAATCAAATCATTTATCTTGCCCATTTGGATGCGCTCATAGATTGAAACCAACGCCTGGTTGCATTCTGGAAAAGACAGGCTATGAATGACTGCAGCATATGAGCTATTTTTACCATGCAGTCTAATTTGCGATGTTGGAAACAGAAAAATCCGCTTTTGCGTTTCCTGTTCAGTGGTCATTATTCTCCGCATTTCGTCCTCATCGACCAGATTCGGATATAGACAGGAACCATTATCGAATACGGGTGACAACGAATAAGCGTTCGCCCTTTTCACAAATCCCCAGTTGGAACCGTGCCGGTCGAAATTTCCGATTAACGCGTCGACAATGTAAATTTCCCAAAAGATACGAATTGTTTCCGTTACTCGCGTCAGTTTCGCGTTGTCACGCAACATCTGCATAATGTCGCCATATTCATACTGATAACGTTCCTTGTCTTGGTCCAGCGTACTTTCACCTACGTCATTAAAAGGAACAAACTGCTCATCACGCGCAATAAAGTCTTTGCAGGCAACAACCTGTTCACCACGATAAAAGCCAAGATGTGTTTCCTGAACTGGAATACCCAGTTGCTCGAAGATATGCGACCCAAGATACTCGGAGATATGATTAAAACGCATGCCAAAAGCCGTCTGTTTTTGAAATTTGAGTATATAATTCTCACCTTTGACCGTTAAACCCACTTTTCTCTCAGATCCACTGTAAAAACGGTTGTTCAATGGATATCGACTATAGTCCATTTCTAACTCCTCAATACGATGGGCATGAAAACAAGGTAATTATTCTCATTTATATTATATATTATTATTGAGACTAATAAAGTGAACAGATGGACCTCGTGTGATTGGATCGTCCTCTGCCCTTCTACCGCCTTGTCCCGGGTTCTCCTCATGGTATACTGTCTTTGAGTGCGATCTACCGGCTCCAAAGCGCCGCTGCAAAGGAGAGGACATGGAAACACTTCACAACGGGATTGAACTGCCGGATATCTGGCCGCCGCGGACGGTCGACCTGGACAACAGCCAGCCGACGCCGATCCCCTGGCTGCTGAAACCTCCGGCCGTGATCCCCGTCGACCTGGGCCGCCAGCTGCTCGTCGACGATTTCCTGATTGAGTCGACCAACCTGGTTCGCGTGTTCCACCAACCCGTCAAGTACCCCTGCAACCCGATCCTGTTCGCCCAGGGCCCGGACGAACGCAGCGACGCCTACCCGCACGCCGCACTGGCCAAGTGCGGCGGGGCCTGGTACGACGAGCGCGACCGTCTCTTCAAGATGTGGTACATGACCGGCTATGTCGGTTTCCTGGCCTTCGCACAAAGCGAGGACGGTGTGCACTGGCAGCGGCCCGCGCTCGACGTGGTTCCAGGCACCAACCTCTGCCTGCCGCGTGACCTGCACCCGGATTCGGGCACGGTCTGGCTGGATCGGGCGAGCCGCGATCCGCAGGCCCGCTTCAAGATGCTGCTGCGTGAACCCAACGACCAGATCAAACACCGGACCGGTGCCGACGCCGGCAACGCGCCCGGCCATCGCCTGACCTCGCCGGACGGCATCCACTGGCAGGTGCGGCAGGAGACCGGCCCGATGGGCGACCGCAGCACGATGTTCTTCAACCCATTCCGGCAAAAATGGGTGCAAAGCATCCGTTCCAGCTGTGCGCGCGGACGCAGCCGCCATTACTGGGAACATGCAGACTTTCTCCAGAGCGGCAACTGGCAGGCCGACCAGCCGATTCCCTGGGCCGCGGCCGACGCGTTTGACCTTGGCGTCGATTCGCCGCCCCAGCTCTACAACCTGGACGCTGCCCCCTATGAGAGCCTTATGCTGGGCCTGTTCCAGATCCTCAAGGGGCCGCCCAACGAGATCGGCGAGCGGCGCGCCGAGCCTAAGCTGACCGAGCTGGTGCTGGCCCTCTCGCGCGACGGCTTCCACTGGCACCGCCCGGAAAGGAACGCGTTCATCGGGGCCCGCCGCGTGCCGGGTTCATGGGAATTTGGTTATGTCGAGCCGACCGGCGGCCTTTGCCTTGTCGTCGGCGACGAGCTCTGGTTCATCTATTCCGCCTACGGCGGCCAGCCGGAACGGATACAGCAGCGCGGCCTCCAAAGCGGCATGTACGGCCACGGAGCCGTCGGCCTGGCCAAGCTGCGCCGTGACGGGTTCGCCTCCCTGGAGCCGCGCCATACCGGCGGCTTTCTGCTGACCCGGCCGCTGCTGTTTCACGGCGACCGCCTCTTCGTCAACGCCAACACCGCTGGGGCTCCCCTGCGAGCGGCCATCCTCGAGCCGGACGGCCAGCCGGTCGCCGGCCTGACTGCCGAGGACTGCCTGCCCCTGGTCGGCAACAGCACGTGTATCGAGCTGCGCTGGAAAGAGCCTGCCGCCCTGGCGGCGGTTCGCGGCCGCCCCGTACGGCTGCGCCTGACCCTGGATCGCGGCGAGCTGTACAGCTTCTGGATGACCGCATCGCCGCGCGGCGCTTCCGGCGGATACCTGGCGGCTGGCGGCCCCGGTCTGCCCGGCGATCGCGACCTGGACTGCGAATCAACCTGATTCCATGCACCCCTCTGCCCCGGCAGAACAAAAAAAAGAGCAAGAGCGAGGAACAAACGAAATGGAAACAAACAAGAAACCGGACACTCAGCTGCGCATCGGGATTGTCGGACTCGGCGGACGCGGCCAAGGCCTCTTGTCCATCCTGCTGGCGATGGACGACGTGGCGATCACGGCCGTCTGCGACCGCTACGAGGACCGCACTGAAGCCGGCGCCCGCCTGGTGACCGACAAAGGCCGTCCGCGACCCTTTGCCACCCGGGACTACCGGGAGCTGCTCAGGCGCGACGATGTCGACTGCGTCATCACGCCCAGCTCCTGGACCTCGCACAGCGAGATCATGGCGGCGGCGATGAAGGCCGGCAAGCCCGTGGCCAGCGAGGTCGGCGGCGCCACCTCAGTCGAGGAATGCTGGGAACTTATCCGGACCTACAAGGAGACCGGCGTCCCCTGCATGATGCTCGAGAACTGCTGCTACGGCCGCGAGGAGATGGCGCTGCTCAACATGGTTCGCCAGGGTATCTTCGGTGAGCTAATCCATTGCCAGGGCGGCTACGAGCACGATCTGCGCGACGAAGTCTCGCTGGGCCTGGACCAGCGCCACTACCGTTTCCGCAACTACCAGCACCGCAACGGCGACATCTACCCGACCCATGCCCTCGGCCCGCTCGCCAAGATGCTGAACATCAACCGGGGCAACCGCTTTGTCAGCCTGGCCTCCTTCGCCACCAAGACGCGCGGTATCCGGGAATGGGCCCAGACCAACCTGCCGGCCGGACACGCAGCCAACGAAGCCGGTTTTGTCCAGGGTGACGTCGTCACCACGGTTCTGACCTGTGCCCACGGCGAAACGGTCGTCCTCACGCACGACACCTCCCTGCCGCGTCCCTATTCGCGCGGAGGCCGTGTCCAGGGAACGCGCGGCATCTGGATGGAGATCAACGACAGCATTTATTTGGAAGGACGCAGCCCCAAGCACCAGTGGGAATCCTTCCGCAACGTGATCGGTCAGTACGACAATCCGCTCTGGCAGGATTCGGATGTCGCCACCTTCGCGGCCGGGCACGGCGGCATGGATTACCTGATCTTGCGCGCTTTCATCGAACCGCTGCAAAACGGCCTCACGGTTCTGCCGATCGACGTTTACGACACGGTGACCTGGATGGCCGTGACCGCCCTGTCCGAGGAATCGGTCGCCCTGGGCGGCCATCCGGTGTCGTTCCCGGACTTCACCCGCGGTGCCTGGATCGAGCGTGAAATGGCGCCGCAGCACCGTTACAGCCTGGACTAAGGGGTCTTGTTCCAACGAACAGGAGGTAAGCCGTGCAGGGGATCCGTTGTGTCTTCTTCGATATCGGGTACACGCTGGTCGATGAAGACGACGTCTGGCAGCAGCGCTGTCGTGAACAGGCCGAAACCGAAGAAGCCAAACGTCTGGGGCTGACGCCGGGTCGGCTTTACGCGGCCATCGAGGAGGCCGCTCGGGCCTACCAGCCGCAGTACCGGTCCGTCGTCGCGCACTATGGGCTGACCCGGGTCGCGCCCTACCGCCACGCTTACGAAAAGCTCTACCCTGATGCGAAACTGGTCCTGCAGGCTCTGGCCAACCGCTTCGTACTGGGGATCATCGCCAACCAGGCGGACGGGCTGCGCGACCGGCTGCGCAGCTGGGGGATCGAGCCCTTTTTCACACATATCGTTTCCTCATGGGACGTTCGCCTGATGAAGCCGGATCCCCGTTTGTTCCATTTGGCGCTGAACCGGGCTGGCTGCCCGGCAGATGCGGCCGTCATGGTCGGCGACCGGCTGGACAACGACATCGCGCCCGCCAGGGCCGTCGGGATGCAAACCGTCTGGATCCGGCAGGGCTTCGGCGGGCTGCAGGTGCCCAGATCCGACGCCTATCGCCCGGATCAAACCATCCAGTGTTTACGCGATCTATTGCCGCTCCTGAGCATGAATCCTGATTCTGAACTGTCTTGAGGAGGTGCTGTTCATGGAACCTGTCGGCCGAATCATCCTGGACATGGCTCCCAAACCGGGTAATCCGCGCAACAGCGAGGGCGCGTTTATCACCCTCAAGGACGGCCGCCTGCTGTTCGTTTACTCGCGCTTCAACGGAAACAGCGCCGCCGACCACGCGCCGGCCAGCCTGGCCGCGCTTTGGTCCGGTGACGGCGGGGAAACCTGGACGCCGGAAAAGATCATTTTGACCGCCGAACAGGATCAGGCAAAAAACATCATGAGCGTGTCCCTGATCCGCCTGTTGGACGGGGATATCGGGCTGGTCTATTTTTTGCGCCGCGGCTTTGACGACGGCAAGGCCCACCTGCGCCGTTCTTCCGACAAAGGGGTGACTTGGTCGGATCCGGTCAGCTGCGTGCCGGCCAGCGGCTACTATGTCACCAACAACGATCGGATCGTCCGCCTGCGCAGCGGCCGCCTGATCGTGCCTGGCGCCTTTCACCGAACGCGCTGTGGACTGGACGGCTCCGTCACGTTCAACAGCTTCAGCACGTCGCTCTTCTTTTACTCGGACGATGACGGCCGGACCTGGTCGGAATCGACACCGTGCGCCATCTCGGCGCGCAGCTCGCGTTCCGGCCTTCAAGAGCCCGGCGTGATCGAGCTGCAAAACGGTATGCTCTACGGCTGGGCCCGCACCGACCTGGGCGTCCAGTACGAGATGTTCTCCGGCGATGGCGGCGCGACCTGGTCTGCGCCGCAGCCGTCGCGCTTCACCTCGCCCTGTTCGCCGCTGTCGCTGAAACGCGATCCGCTGACCGGCAACCTGATCGCGCTCTGGAACCCCATCCCCGAGTACATCACGCGCCCAAAGCCGGCCGGGGCCTGGAACGGCGGGCGCACCCCGCTGGTCTGCTCGGTCAGCCGCGACGACGGTTCCAGCTGGGAAGAGCCGATCATCCTTGAGGACGAGCTAGACAGCGGCTACTGCTATATCGCGATGCATTTTGTCCATGACGAGCTGCTGCTGGCCTATTGTGCCGGCGGGCCTGACGACGGCGGCTGCCTCAACCGACTGCGCATTCGCAAGCTGCCGGTTCCCGGCCGCGACACGGCTTTCCGGAGGTAATCAAACATGCTGCAACAGATATTGTCCACAGTGAAAGACAGTTACCAGGCCTGGTGGGACGGCACCAACACGGATGCTGTCATCTGGTGCCGTTACAACACAGGCGCGGACAGGAAACGTGCGAATCCCTTTCGCAGGGACTGGATGACAGATTCGCCCGGCTGGGCACTGGCCCAGGCTGTTGAACGTGTTTTCCAGGGCGGTAACGACGCGGATATCGACGCTGCGCTGGATTACATCGAGGCCTCTCATGCGGACGCCGGGTATGCCGGCGACGGCTTCCCCAGCTTTTTCTTCAATCTGGGAGCCGGCTGTGCCGCGACCGCGATCTCCCAGTTTTTCCAGTATTACAACAACACGGTCTGGTTTGAACTGGATCAGCCCCTCGACTGGGACCCGATCCTGTCCTTTGACCCGGCTGCGCCCAACCCGTACTGGGAATTGCTCGAAAGGACGGCACGGCGTGTCGCGGAACGGTTTGAAGGCAAGTTCATCGTCAGTAACCTCGACCTGGGCGGCAATTTGGATATCCTGGCTTCCCTTCGCCGCTCCGGACAACTGCTTTTCGACGTCATGGACGAGCCCGATAAGGTCAAGCTGGCCTGTGAACGGATCTGGCAGACCTGGAAAGCGATGCACGCGGCGATCGACCGCATCGTCCTGCCCGCCAACGGCGGGTTCAGCACGAGCTGGATGAGCATCCTGTCGCCGGACAGCTATTACCCCTCGCAGTGTGATTTTTCCGCCATGATCTCGCCGGGCATGTTCGAGGCTTTCGTGCTGCCGTACCTGGGCCGGGAGATGGCCTTGTTCCGCAAGGGCCTCTACCATCTGGACGGTCCGGGCGAGATGGCTCACCTGGATCTGCTGTGCACCATCCCCAATCTGCACGCCATCCAGTGGGTGCCGGGACCGGCGATCGGGTTCCTGGACGATGTCAGTTTCGCGCTCTACCGGCGGATCATCGAAAAAGGCAAGAAAGTCGTCTTGTCTGGATTTGCCAAAGAACCAGACGCTTTCCACAAGCTGTTCCGGGCCTTCCCCAGGGAAGCCTTCCTGCTGACCACCGCGGCTGACGATTATGAGCAGGCGATGCGCATCGCATCATTCAAGGCCGGTCCAATCTAGCGGATTGAAGCCTTTCATTTCATTTGGAGGACGATATGGAGCAGGCGATCCGGCTGGCGGCCTTTCAGTGGCTCGAAGAACAGACTGCGCGTTATGGCGACGTGCTGCCCCGAAAACTCCTGGAAAACGGATTTGACTTAAAAGGCCGGCGCGTGACCCTGATCGGGCCTGCCGGCATTTGGAAACCCAAGGTTTTTGAAAGCATCCCGCTCTCGATCACCACCGTCTACAACGGACCGTATGACGATGTGTTTACGCCAGGCGGCCTGTTGCGATACAGCTACCGGGGCACGGCGGCGGACCGGAACCACCGCGACAACGCCGGTTTGCGCCAGGCGATGACCCATCAGGTCCCCCTGATTTATTTCCACGGTGTTGTGCCAGGAAAATACCTGGCGGTCTGGCCGGTCTACATCGTCCAAGATCACCCGGAGTCGCTGTCGTTCAGCGTGGCTGTCGACGAGCCCCAGGCGCTTCAGGCATCTGCGCCTAACCTGTTGGCGGACGATTACACCAGCGCCCGTCGCCAGTACCAGACCGCCATCACCCGCGTCCGGCTGCACCAGAAATCGTTTCGCGAGCGGGTCCTCACGGCTTATCACGAGCAGTGCGCCTTCTGCCGGCTGCGCCACGCCAATTTACTGGACGCCGCGCACATCATCGGCGATCGGGACGAAATGGGCGATCCGGTCGTCAGCAACGGTTTGTCGCTGTGCAAGATCCACCATGCGGCCTTTGACGCCAACATTCTCGGCGTATCGCCGGACTATATCATCCAGGTACGGGAAGACATCCTCCTCGAAACAGACGGTCCCATGCTCAAGCACGGCATCCAAGAGCTGCAGGACCTCAAGATCATTTTACCGTCAACGCGCAGGGAGTGGCCCGACCGGGACCGGCTGGCCGTCCGTTACGACCAGTTCCGTCATGCCGGCTGATCCGACATGTTGTCGTGATCCCGTACCCGAAAAAAGGCGCGGCTAACCGCCAGGATCCAGACCGTCAGCAAGAGCAGGCGTCCGATCGCCAGCGGCAGGGCCGCGACGCGAAGTCCGATCGACGACGATGCGCTGCACATAGCCGCAAGGTGTGCAGCCAATTCGCCGATTAAAGCGATCCCGGCCAGGCCGGATGTCAGGCGAACCAACCAGGCGCGCGATTGCCAAACCGCCAGGAACACCGCGAACGCGATCAGGCCATGCGACCCGTATGAAGCCAGCAATCCTGTGAGATCGAACCAGGGACGGGAAAGGCTGAGCAGGGCGCCGACGGCCAGAAACAGCGCCGATCCCGCGCGCAAATAAAAGAGCGAAATCTTGCGGGGCCGGACCTGGCAAAACAGGAACACCAGCAGACCGAACCAAAACAGCTGGTTCGGCAAAAACAGGGCGACAAAATTCCAACCGGTCGCGGAGCCATCCAGCCACAGCCGATTGGCGAGCAGCGAGGAAACCTGGCCGACCAGGTGGTTAAGCCAGAGGTACCCGGCGATCCCGGTCGCCAGCCACATCGTCAGCGGCGGGGCGGCGGCAAGGGCCACAACGGCCGGTTGGCACGGCATGCGGCGTGTACCGGCCAGCAGCTCGTCCGTCGTGATCTGCAGCGCCGCAGCCAGTTGAACCAGAAGCGAAATGTCCGGCAACCCGTCGCCGTTTTCCCACTTGGAAATCGCCTTGTCCGTCACGAACAAGGCATCCGCCAGTTGTTTTTGCGTCCACCCGATCGCCTGGCGGCGCTCGCGGATCAGGGCCCCGGTCTGTTTGGCATCAGTTTTGGTCATGCGTCTGTCTCCTTCAGGTGCTGCCTATCACCATAGCGCAAGTCACCATCGCACGCAAACCACGCGTCAAAGAGCAACTCCACGCAGCGTGGGATCGTAATCAGCACTGTTTATGCCGGTTCTTCAGCAGCTGGACCAGGTGACGCATGCCGTCCAGGGGGAAGACCAGAATCATGCGCGGCCCGGCATAGTGCATCACATGGCGGATCTGCTCGCGCTGTTCAGGTCGGTAACAGTGAATCGGGCAGCGGGCACAGACCGGCTTGTCGTCGCCGAACGGGCAGTGTTCGAGCCGGTCATTGGCATAGTCCAGCAGTGCGCGGCAATCGGGGCAAAGGCCGTCGCTGCCAGCCTGGCTCCGGTGGTGCGCGCGGCAATAGAGCCGGATCATGCGCGCCACAGTTTTCTGGCTGTCAGCGATCCGTCCCATTTGAAACAGGTTCCTCGTGATGTACTGGGGCGGTTAAGCCAACGGGACAGACCCGGACGCAAATACCGCAGACCGAACCGCGCCCGATCTTCATGAAGTGGTCGCGCATGTACCGGTTGCAGGCGTCGGCGTCAAGCAGCGCGTCCCGCTCCAGCCCCACCTGCCAGCCAATGCCCGTGATCGCCCCGGCCGGGCAGGCCCGCACACAGCGGTCACAATCCTCGCAAGGCGACACGGGGATCTGGACCGGAACGGACGGCAGCGGGGCATCCGTGAAGAGCGTGCCCAGCCGGACCCGCGCCCCGAAACGAAAATCCAGGAACAAGGTGCTCTTGCCGATCGCACCCAGCCCGGCCGCGACAGCCGCCTTCTTGTGTGAATACAGTCCCCTGTGCGATCTCAAGCCTTCTTCGGGCAGCGACTGGGAGGCGGCGACCGGCATATAGCGGTAACCGTTCTGCTGCAGCAGCAGACCCACCTGGAGCAGCAGGCGGTCGATGCAGGCGTTGACCGTGCGGTAATGGTGGTAATAGGCGAACGTCGGCGCCTGATCGATCTCGTCCAGCACCGCGTCGGACAGCGGCACCACGATCGAAACGGCGACGGGCAAGTTGGCCGGACCGTCCGGCAGGCAGGCAAAACCGACCCGCAAGATGCCGTTTTGCGCCAACAACTGCCTGATCTGGTCTGCAAGCTGCATGTTTTTGCCCTCTTGTCCGCTGCTCTTAAGGGCATTATACCAGATGCGGAAGCGTGTCCTTGCGCGTGCCGTTTCCGGGTGGTAGTCTGGTGGCGCCTGGACAAGTCAAGAACGGAGGCACCCCATGAACGATTCGATCCAACAAGCGCCTGTTCACCTGCCCCGCCGCATCGCCACCGGCCCCTGGGACGGCGGCCATATCCAGGGGATCGCCCTGGACCGGGAGCACCGCTATCTGTATTGCTCGTTCACGACCCAGCTGATCAAGTTCGACCTCGAGGGCCGCGTGATCGGGTCGGTGCGGGGGCTGCTCGGCCACCTGGGCTGTCTGGCGTTCAACAACCGGGACAATCTGCTCTACGGGTCGCTGGAATACAAGCAGGACGCGATCGGGCAGGGCATCCTGAAGCACCTTGGCAGCGGCAAGCGACCGGAAACCGCCTTCTACATCGCCGTCTTCGCGGTCGAGAAGATCGACCGGCCGGATATGGACGCCGAGCGGGACGGCATCATGAGCACCGTCTGGCTGGGCGATGTCGTTGCCGACTATCTGGCCTGGTGGACACAAAATGGACAAACCGTGCGCCACCGCCATGGCTGCAGCGGTATCGACGGGCTGTCGTTCGGACCGGATTTCGGCGCCGCACCCGGCAGCAAGCCCTACCTGTGTGTCGCCTGCGGCATCTACGGCGATCCTGAGCGATCGGACAACGACCACCAGGTGCTGCTCCAGTATGACACGGACAGTTGGATAACGCTGGCGCGGCCGCTCAACCAGGACAAGATGCACCGCAGCGGCCCCAGGCATTGCCGACGCAAATATTTCGTCTGGACCGGAAACACCGAATGGGGCGTGCAAAACCTCGAATACGACGCGGCGACCGGCTATTGGCTGCTGGCGGTCTACCGCGGAAAAAAGGCAGCCTTCCCGAACTACGCCCTGTATGCGGTCGACGGCACGAAACCGGCGCTGCTCAAAGCCCTGCAGGGCGATCCGGACGGCCGGCAGGGCGCAACCTTGTCCTTGGCCGACGCGGGCCTTTGCGATCTCCAAACGGGCTTGCGCGGCTGGCAATTCCCACATGGCAGCACCGGACTCTATGCCGTGGGCGACGGATTGTTCTACATCTCCCAGCCCAAGAGGTGCGGCACACAGCATGCGGCAGACATCTGCCTTTACCGTTGGACAGGACAGCCTGACGGACCATTCGAGCCGGTCAGCTGAGCGATACGTGTCAGACAGCATAACACGCGTGCTATGAAAATAAGCATGTTCTATGCCGTACTGACTGCTTTCACGGGTTATCGCTATTCATTTTGCGTGTAAAGACAAGCACCGCGATCCCCATCAGCCCCGTCGCGTAGCCAATCACCCACCACAGGTGCGAAAAGATACCCGGATAATCGCCTGCGATCGCCGCGCGTCCGGCTTCGACGGCGTGCATGAAGGGAAGATGTTCCGCGATCGTTTTGAAGGTGCCGCCGACCAGGTTCAAGTCAAACCAGGTCCCCGACAGCCAGGCGCTGAAATTGGTCAGAAGCGCACCGCAAATGCCGCCGACCTGCCGGTCCGTAAACAAGCTGCCGCACAACAGGCCCAGAGCGATGAACAGAAGCGCCGCAGGTACCAGGACCAGGATGGCCGTCAGAACATGGATGGTCAGTCTCAAACCCAACAGGGACGCGAATGCAAAACAGCCGGCAACCTGAACAAGCGCCATCGGCAGGAGCGGCAGCGTGTAGCCGAGGATAAACTGTCCGGCGGTTAAAGGCGAGGTGAACAAGCGCAGCATGAAGGAACTGGTCCTGTCCTTGGCGATCAGCATGCCCGAGAAGAGCGATACAAAAGACAGGCCGAAGACGGCGATGCCAGGCGCCAGGTGTTCGATGACAAAGAGCGGAACCGGGATGTTGGACTGGATGGCGGTGAGCAGCAGGAGCAGCACGACCGGAAAGCCGATGCCGAAGGCCAGGTTCAGCTTGTCCCTGAGAATCTCCTTGCTGTTGCGTGAAGCGAACGCCAGCATCTTCACAGGACCACCCTCCCTTCTCCGGCCAACGCCACGAACGCGTCTTCGAAATTGGCTGCCTGGGTTTGCCGGATCAGTTCGTCGGCCGTTCCGACTGCTTTCAGTTCACCCCGGACCATAATCCCGATGCGATCGGCCAAGGCCACGGCCTCCTCAAGGTAGTGCGTGGTAAGCACAAGGGTTATTTTCCCTTTCAGGGAACGGATCATCCCCCACAGCTCCCGCCGGGCCAGCACGTCCAGACCAATTGTCGGCTCGTCCAGAAAGAGGACTTGCGGTTCGGAGATCAGGGACATGGCGATGCTCAACCGTCGCTGCCAGCCGCCCGATAGTGTTTTCGCCCGGGCTCTTTTGATCTCCTCAAAGCCGAACGAAGCGATCAGGCGGTCCGCTTTTTCACCGGCCTGTTCGCGGCTGCTGCCGTAGATGCCCGCGATCAGGGCCAGATTTTCGCGAACCGTCAGGTTAGGCGCGATGGCAGTCTCCTGGGGCGAAATGTTGATCGTTTCCTTAACCTTCTGCGCCGCTGTTGTCACGCTGTTGCCGAGGATCCGGGCATCGCCGCCGGTCGGCTTGACCAGGCAGGTCAGCATCTTGATCGTGGTGGTCTTGCCCGCCCCATTCACGCCCAGCAGGGCGAACAGCTCGCCCTGGTTGACGAGCAAGTTCAATGACTGGACCGCCACCGTTTCTTTGTAGTGCTTGGTCAGGTCGGATGTTTGGATAGCGATCATGTCCGGGGCTCCTTCCGCGCGCGCATTTTTTTGATCTCCGCAGCAAAAGCTGCGCTGTCCTCCTCGTTGATTTCGGGAACCATCTCCTTTGCCCGGCCCGCAAAAATAGCGTTCGCGATCTCGTTGAAGACGTCCATGCGTTCGATGGCGATCCCCTTTTTGCTGTCGGCTAAAAGCATCAGCGTGTCCCCCGGCTTGATGCCGAACAAATCGCGTGCTTCCTTGGGAATCACAATCTGGCCCTTTGCCCCGACCTTGACGGAACCCATATATTTGCCTTCCCGCTGCGCTTTTTTTGCCATCCGGACACCTCTCATCGTGCTATTTATAATACTAATCATACATTTCATACTTATTATACAGCAGATGTCAATGCGAAAAAACAACCCGTGCCGCTTTTGGGTTATCCTTCCGTTTGATGAAGACGTTCCATGATTTTCTTGGCCGGCAATCTGACATAGCCGCCATTGTTAACCTGCAGGCCGGCGAGGCAGCCTCGATAGGTCTGTGCGTTTTATATAACGGTCAATGAGCAACAGATCAAGATTACCGAGCGTTCCCAGGACATGAACCTGTTCGCGTAAAGCCGCCTTCCGTAATGCGCTGTCGCAAGTCCCTATACGGTCGAATACGGAAAGCCTGGCAACGGCAAGCCATATGCTTCAGCAAGAAACAATCCAGGGCTTGCCAGGTTGTCCGAGTGAAATGAGCCATGTTCAACGGCACGCCTGTGCCGGGAAAGCTTTACTGATGAAATGCCATGGAGGTCACGGGCATCTTCTTCACGCTCTCCACCAGTAAACCCCGCTCTCTATTTATTAAAGACTCTTACATAATCAACTTGCATAAACGTATTATGAATTTTATCGGTCACAGATCCAGCCCATGTGACGATGGCACTGGATAGTCTTACGGGTGCTGGCACATGTGCGAATGTATTGATAAATTTCCTTAAAATCTTACCATCGAAATAATAGGCGACCATATCCTCGGTCCACAGGCAGCCATAAACATGAAAGTCCTTTGCCAAATCGAGTTTCATATCAAAAACGGAATTGTCCCAAAGATGAAGTCCTCCTTGGTCAATATCAACACCATCTTTCATGTAGTGGTAATTTGTCGTAATTTCACTCGGCCAGTGTCCCTCGTTGACATCCAGTTCGAACGTGGTGCCCCCTCTTGAGTAAGCAGGATTTGTCATGATCCAGAAGCTTTGATTCAATCCCGTTTGCGGGGCATATTTCATCGCACATTCAAAATAACCATACCCAAAATGCTCTTTTGACTGAACGCTTCCCGATGTATAATCCTGCCCGCCTCTCGATTCTTTCTTGTTGATAAGCTTCAAAATACTATTTTCCTGCTCAACATTTTCAGGCCACCTTGAGCACAAAATATGGCTGAAAGAACGGTTGTCAGCGATCCAATTTTTCTCCCAGCCTTTGATGTCACCATCAAAATGGTCTTCGAAAACCATATTCCATTCGCTGATACTTTCAATTCCAAAGGGCTTGATATCCATTTTGTCACCATCTTTCTTTTGTGGATGTCTTAATGATTTAACTTTCCACCAGTAAATAAGCATTCATAGTCATACCAGCGTTATTCTTCCTGAGCTAGACATCACCGGAACGTACATTGGGCAGAACTTTCCCGGGCAGCAGTACATGGCTGTCCGACAAGCCGTCTTGCGGTCTTAATGCTAAGTTTGCAATCAGTCGCTCCCGCCACCGTGTGACTCTTGCAGCATAGGCTGAATTATTCGCCTTGTTATGCTTTTCCTGCGGATCGTTGACCATGTCGAAGAACAGTTCCTTGCCGGACAAGGTCTCCCATATATATTTCTCCTTACCATCGGTCAGGTATTGCCAGCCATGGGTGCGGTTGGCATGCTCGCCGTGCACATATTCACGCCAGCCATCTGAAACGCCCTGTAGCAGCGGAACAAGGCTCTTTCCTTCGACAGAATCCGGGATGGCCACATTCGCCAGTTCGAGCACGGTTGGCATAATGTCCATGTGAGTCACGGGGTTGTTGCAGATCGCGCCCCTGTTAAAATGACTGCCTTTTGGCGGATAGAGAATCAAGGGTATCTTGGCTGACCCTTCGAACGGAGTAGCCTTGCGAAACTGGCAATGATCGCCGAGTTGTTCGCCGTGATCCGAAAGAAACAGGATATATGTGTTTTCCAGCAGGCGATGCACCCGCAGCCAGTTGAACAACTTGCCAATCTGATAATCGATGTGCGTGATGCTGGCATAGTAGGCGCGGCGAGTCTGGTCGAGAATGTTTTTCGGCAACCTGCCCTGCCAGCAGCCAACATCCCTGGTGGGACAATCATATTTTTCGGCCCAGTCGCCCACCGGAACATCCTCCAGGTCACAATCCGCGTACAGGTCATAGTAGGCCTTGGGCGGGTCGTAAGGTGCGTGCGGCCGGTGAATCCCCAGCTGCAGGAAGAATGGTCGTGTCGGATCTCGCCTGGACAAAAGCTCAATGCCTGAATCCACAATCCAATTGGTACAGTGATATGCTTCATCATGGTCCCATGTTTTGACCACCCAGGTATTCGGATCGGCTTGCCTGGCGACATCCTGGATTCTGCCGCCAGTCTGGTTCTGAAGCCAGTGATGGTAGTCGCTTTCGAAACCCGGGTGATGGATAGGCACTTCATAGAGGCGCATTTCCTCGAACCCGAGGGCAGCCCGCTGCGGATAAAAGTGTGTTTTCCCTGCTTGAAGTGTCTGGTAGCCGCCATTCCTAAGACAGCTCATCAGGGTCGTATGATAGTTCCAAGGTACCCCGTCCTGGTAGCCCAGTCTGCCATGCGTCGAAGGCGTTTGTCCGGTAGCCAGGCAGGCTCTTGCCGGGATGCAGGTTGGTGCTGCCGAATAGGCGCATGTAAACAAAACGCCATCTGACGCCAAATGATCCAGAAAAGGCGTCTGCACCGTCGGATGACCGTTTATGCCTAGGCAGTCCCCACGCCATTGATCTGGAAAAACGATGATGAAATTCGGTCGGTTGGTCATGTTTCCATCCATCGATCTCTTTGCCTCGATCCATCAGGTCATGTAGGTGTTTTCGGGCACAACCGGCAGCAGTGCGCCACCATCCATGTAGATGGTCGTGCCGGTAATGTAGTTTGCCTGCTCCTGGACCAGATAAACAACCAGATTGCCAATCTCCTCCGGCCGGGCAAAACGTTGCATGGGGATACGGCTGGAAACAGGGCGGATAAATCGCGCTTCGTTATCGGGGGTTGTTTGGCGCACCTGGGTATAGCCGGGAGCGACGCCCACCATGCGAATGCCATACGGCGCCAATTCTAGGGCGATGTTTCTGGTCATCTTTTCAACTGCCGCTTTCGCCGGCCCATAAACCGACGCGCGTGGCCAGCAGCCTGTCGCATGGTTCGACGAGATATTGACAATGGTTCCCCGCGTGTGGTTCGCCACCATGTTGCGTGCCGCCGCCTGGGCACAAAAATAACTGCCGCGCCAATCGGTGTTGACCACATCATCCCAAAGTTGCGGTGTCGTCTCCAGAAATGGCGCAAAGCGAGTAATCCCGGCGTTGTTCACCAACACGTCAATCGCGCCATAATCGGTGAAAAATGCCTGGAACATGGCATCGATCGCCGCCAAGTCCTTAAGATCCGCCTGGTAGATGTTGCAATGGCGCCCTAAAGCGCGAATTTGGGCGGCGGTCGCCTCCGCGCCTGACTTATCTGTGTGGTAATTGATCCCGACCGCATAACCGGACCTGGCCAGGCACAGGGCCGTCGCCTGCCCGATTCCTTTGCTTGCTCCAGTGACCAGGGCAATCCGCGGCCGTTCATCGCATAATTCCATATGTCATCACCACTCGCCAAACGAACCGTCGTCTTTATGGAACCAGCGCGGCGTCACCCAACTGCCGTCCGACTGCTTTGTCTTCAATGCATCCTCATCCAGTTCGATGCCCAGGCCGGGCTTTTGGGGAAGCTCGATGAAGCCGTTGTGGATCTCAAAGGGTTCCTTCAGGTAACCTTCACCCAGGCAGACCTGCTCCTGGCAAAGGAAGTTGGGTACGCAGGCGTCGACCTGCAAACAGGCCGCCAGCGAGATGGGCCCGAGCGGGTTGTGCGGGGCGATCGCCGCGTAGTAGGTTTCCGCCATGTTGGCGATTCGGATCGCTTCCTGGATACCGCCGCAATGGCAGGTGTCCGGCTGGACGACGGCAACCGCCTGCTTCTCGAGCAGTTCGCGAAAACCCCAGCGCGTGAAAAGGCGCTCGCCGGCCGCGATCGGGGTCGATGTCGATTGGGCGATTTTGGCCAGGGCATCAACGTTTTCCGGCAGGCAGGGCTCTTCCAGGAACAGCAGGTTGAACGGCTCCAGTTCCTTGGCCAGACGGATGGCCATCGCCGGGGAGAAACGGCCGTGCAAGTCGACCGCCAGATCGACATGGTCCGGGATGCCGCCGCGGATCGCGGCAATTTTCTCAACGCAGCGTTTGACGAAAGCCGGTGTGTCGATCTCGCGTACCGGTCCCGAAAAGGAAGTCTTCAGCGCGGTGAAGCCCAGGGCGATCTGCTCGTTTGCCCGCTGGATGAAGGTTTCGATCGTGTCGCCCGAGGCATGCGCATAGACGCGGATGCGATCGCGCACGGGACCGCCCAGCAGCTGGTAGGCCGGCACGCCATGGTATTTGCCCTTGATGTCCCAGAGTGCCTGCTCAACACCGCTGAGGGCACTGGTCAGAACTGGTCCGCCGCGATAAAACGTGCCGCGGTAGAGGATCTGCCAGTGGCGGTTGATCTCGAGCGGGTTCTTGCCGATCAGGTATTCTTCCATCTCGTGCACGGCTGCGGCGACTGTCCGGGCACGGCCCTCGACGATCGGTTCACCGTAGCCGACCAGGCCCTCGTCGGTATGGATTTTCAAAAACAGCCAACGTGGTTGGATAAAGGTGGTTTCCAGCTTGGTGATCTTCATGTCTCTGCCTCCTTGCACTTATCTGTCTCTATTGGAATCTGGATGTTTCCGGTTGTCAAGGTGTCCACATCCAGCAAAACGGCACAGCTCAGCGCATGCGGCCTACCGTCCTCGAGGTAGATCTGCGGCCGTTCCAAACGCGCGACGGCCTGCTCTTTTCCATTTAACCAATGAATTGTCCGATCCATGACAAATGGGTCGCTTGCTGGACGCCAATCCAATCCGTCGGCGGATATGAACAAGGCGATGGTGGACGGTCCTTGCCTCGTGAAATACCCCTGGAAATCCTTGACAAGCGCATAATAGCATCCGTCCTGAAACCAGATGCACGGATCCTCCACCGACCAGTCATGTTCGGGATTGACCATGATGGCTCTGCCGCTTTTTCGAAAAGGACCTAACGGGTGATCTGCTATCGCCGCGCTGCAGATCACCTTGCCACCCTTAGGCAGCAGTCCGTTGCCGACAGCCTTGTACAGCATCAGGAATCGGCCGTCAGCCATTTTTGTAACGGTCGGGTTGCTTGTCATCAGCGTGTCCACCGCCGGTTCGTCTCTATCTGGCAACCGCTCCGACGCCTGGGCGATAAACCCTGGCGAAACATCTAATACAGGGTGATCCAGCCGTTGCCAAGGTCCTATCGGCGTGTTTGCCCAAGCAACCCCTACGCGCTGGTGGTTACGATGGTCCCAATATGTTCCGTTCCCAAAGTTGCCCATGTAATAGAGGTAATAGTGGTGCTGGTGGCAAATCACGACTGGGTTGTGGACCACATCGCGATCCCAGTCAGCCGTGCGTCCGCTGCCCTGAAGTATTACTCCCTTGTCGTGCCAGGGGCCAAACAGGCTGTTCGACGTCGCGCAGCAAATCTCCGAAGCAGTTACCCACCCGTCAAAACCGGTCGATTTCGGCCAACGTGAATAAAAGAGCCAATATCGGTCGTTGAGATCTCGCGTGATAGAACCACACCAGACGTGCCATCCCTGTTGTGACCAGAACGCGCTGCTCGGAACCGGCTGCAGCGCCCCGCGCATCCGCGCACCTGTCCATCTCTCCATACAAACCCCCTAGTAACAACGAATCTCGATCACCCGCGCGGACGGGTCGCCGCCCGTAGCCAGAACTGTCAGCTTCAGGGCGTTTGCACGCACAATGGAGAAATCATGAACTTGCCGGCGCATGAAATTCCCATGGACGGTAATCAGTTCATGCCAAACATCCTCGAACCGGACATCCAGCCGATAGTCGGTCACAACATGGGGATGGACTTTGATCTTGGGAAAAGTCATCGGCGGATTGTTCATGTCGGTATCGAATGTTAGGCTAACCTGGGTCAACGCTTGTTCCGCTTCCCATGTCAGCGTCAGTTCGACGGGCAGAGGTTGATCGGGATCCGATACCCAAAGATAATGTTTTGGATCGATGATGCGACCGTAGCCGTTGATGACTTGATCAGGCGAGCAGTCCGCCAAGACCGGTGTCGGATCATTAAGTCGCGTCATCATGCCCCAGCGCTGATCAACGACAAATCCCTTGCCGTCACCGGCATCATAACCGCGAAACCAGTCGAGCGGAGCCATGTCGAGGGTTCGCCAGGCTATGCCTTGGCTTGGTTCAAGCCAGATCCAGAGATAACGTTCGGGAACAACGAGCCGCACCGGGAAAGCCACCCAGCCTTCGAAACCTGGTTGTAGCGTCGCTGTGGCAACCGCAAGATCAGCATCGTTCCAGAAGCGGCCCGGGTCGCGTTCCTGGCGCAGATGCGCACGAACGACGGACGTATGCTGGTTCACATTGCTAAGGTACAGCCAGACCGCAGGAATGTCTGTCTCCTCATTGCGCGGCAACATCCCAGCACGAGGAATATCAAGCATCTTCCAGGTACCTGGCACACCTTGCAGGGGCTGAAACATTTCTTGTTTCGAAACCGATGATGCACAAACTTTGGCACTTCTGGCACGGTCTTTCGGATCATGGCTGGACAGACCGGGGATAAATTGATCCTGACGCAACAAGGTTTGCTGTAACTCGTCAAGCCAATCATGGTACAAGCCACGAGCCGAGACCTGGTGGGTACACATAAGGGCTGCTGCCGTTCCAGCGGCCTGCCCGGCAACCGCGATCGTGTTCTGAACACGGACGGTACCCAGCGCCACGTGGCTGACACTGATGCACCGGCCTGCAAACAAAAGGTTGTCTATGTTCCTGGAATAGAGCGATCGGAATGGAATTTGGACCAACGGAACATGCATGTTGGCATGGAACGGCCCTTCTTCCCCGGAGAAAATACCGCGTGGGTGATGGACATCAATCGTCCAGCCGGCGTGCCCGATGGCATCCGGGAATATGGTTTGGTTGACACAGTCTTTTTCGGTCAGTACGACATCGCCAATAAAGCGTCGGTTCTCCCGCTTAGCATTATAGATTGGCATGCGGATCAAATCATAATCTGCTGCTTTTTCCTTCTCGTCCCAATCGTGCTTCAGCCAACCGAAAAAAGACAGGGAGATCCGGAACAGCTCGTCACGCGTACGCTCTGCTTCCCACAGATCGTCATAGTCGCCGGGATTCTCGATCCACCAATGGCCCTGAATCCCGCTGATCGGCCGGCCGAACGCCCGTCCTGCCGGGAATCGGTAGCACCATTTTGGCATCGTAAAGGGTACCGGGTTATCTTTCTTCTCTGCTTTGAAACTGACGCAGCCGCCCATCAGGCAGCCCGACATAGTTATGTTGTCGGCACGCTCCGGAGCCAGTTCCTCGTTATGCTGCCAGTTCGCTTCCCGTCCGATCCGATAGTGGGCACCGGCAAAGTAACCCAACCAGCCGTCGCCTGTGCAATCGATAAAGACGCGGGCCGAATGGCGGGTTCGGATCAGGCTCCGGTTGTTCTGAACGATCACAGCCGAGATCTGATTGTCGTTTGTTTCGGTATCGATCACCAGTTCGTCGAGCAAAACGGTTAAGAATCCTTTCTGCCGTTCTGCAGCGACCAGGCGTTCGAGTGCTTCCTGGTAGGTTGTGTCATGGTAATCGCGCAAACGTCTGATTTCTTCCGCAATACCGCTTTCTCGCGCGTGGGGCTGTCGGGATGACGCCCCATCAAATCCCACACCAGCTTCGGTCGATGCATTTCCACCTAAAACCGGACGCGACTGGATCAAGAGAACCTTTTTACCCTGACGGGCTGCGGCAACAGCCGCCGGAACACCGCCCGGCCCACCACCAGCAACGATTACATCCCAGGAACAACCGTCCTGGACTTTGTCCGGCAATCCCAGCAGTACTGCTCGCCAGGCGCGCAGCCGTTCCTTTTCCTGAGGAGGTGTCTGATCGAAATTGTCTGTGATGACGATCGCGGCGCAGCGGGCAAAATAGCCGGACTGGTCAATCAGGCGAAGGTCGCAGGATCCGGCAGGCAGATCGAAATCACCTGCGATCTCCCAGATCCATTCTTCGCTCGGCGCCATACCGAAGGAACGACCAGCTGGCTGTCCGTTAATAGAGACGGTGAACCGGCCGGGCCCATGTTCGCGAAGCCAGTTACGATTTCGCACCCAGACGCGATATCGCCCTGCCTGAGGAATATTCGTCCTGGTAACAGCATCTGCCACCGGAACACCCGGCTTCTGAATTGCAATTAGAAAAGGCTGACCCATCTGCAAAACAAACTGTGAGTCGATCTGCCAGCCTCCGGTTTCGGCAAAATCAGCTGTGTCAAGCCAAATCGTGTGTTCCATGTCTTTACCTCGCATATGTTCTTTGATTGATCTTGAAAAAGGGGATGTTCCATTGCCGGAACATCCCCTCCAACCCAAGAACAACTGGATTAGCCTTTCTTGTCATTGATGTGGTCTTGCATTTGCTTGATGTATTCTTCTCCGCCAGCGGCATACCAACCATCCAGGATGGCATCCCATTCTGATACCGGCAGGTCGCCGACGATGATTTTTGAGATCTGGACATCCATCTGCTTACGGTAATCGATAAAGGTAGGATCGTCAGAAATCGGCGGACGGAAGCCTTCGTCCTTCGAGAACACCGCCTGCTTGATGCAGACGTCGATCAGGCCTTCGATGCGCGCACGGTCTTCCGGCGACTGGGCCAAGCTGACAAAGAATGCCGGGGCGTTGTTGCGGCGCAGGATAGCCTTGCCCATCCCATAGTCTTTATATTTCTCCGTCGCAACCGCTACATCGCCTTCCATGTTCCAGGTCACGCCCTTGGGGCCGTACATCACTTCATCCCAGCAATCGTCGGAAAGCATGTAATCCAGCATGGCCATGATGCGTTCCGGTTTTTCTGTCGTGTTGGTAATTGACCAGTTGCCCCAGAAACCAGTGCTGAAGCTGCCGCCTTTTGCCTCATCGCCTTCGTTCTCAATGACGCCAGTGATGTAGCTTAGCTTGAAGTTCGGATTCATCTCCTGGCCTTTTTGTTCGTTTTGTGTCAGCCAGCCCGCGAACTCACCATAAATACCTGTGATGCCTTTTCTGAAGCGTTCGTTGGATACATCGCGCTGCACGGTGGGCCAGTCGGGATCAATGACGCCTTTTTCCCACAGAGCATTGGTGAATTCAAGAGCGCGCTTGAAGTTGTCGTGATCTTTGCTGTAGGTCAGATCCATGTAGACACCGTCGTACTCCTGCCAGCCGATCAGGCCGAAAGCCCAACCGTACTGCACGGCGAGATTGCCTTCCGCGGAGCAATTGGTTCCGACACCATAGGTGTCGTTAACGCCATTGCCATCCGGATCGTCAAACGTGAACGCGGTGGCGATCTCTTCAAGCTTGGCGATGGTGATTGGCTGGCCTTCAGTCAGTTCGATGCCCAGTTTCTGCAGCCAATCAGCTCGAATCAGATATCCGTCGGCTCGAGCGATCGAGGTGCGCGGCACCGCGAAGATTTGGTCATCGCCCAGAACCTTGAGGGATTCCCAGGATACTTCGTAGCTGTACTGCATCAGGTTGGGCGTGCTGGTCAGATAGTCGTTAAGCGGCAAAAACACTTCGTTGCGGACCGCATCAACAAACATCGCATCTGTCGAATTGGGAAACAAAACCAGCTCAGGATACTCAGTTGAGGCCAGCATCATCTGCAGGCGCTCATTGTAGCTCGTAGACGGCGGAATCTCGACGTTGATCTTCAGGTTAAGCCGGTTGCCCAGATTCTCGAAAAAGATCTGGTCAGGCTCCTTCATTTCGGCGCCCAGGTTCCCCATCATGGTGAATTCGTACAGCTCGTCGCCGGCCGTTGTCGTCGTGCCGGCCGTTGTCGTTGCTCCCTTGGTTGTGGTGCCCGACGGCTGGGTTGTCGTTGTTGCCGCGTTCTGGCAGCCGGTCACGATGAGACCGAGTGCCATCACCAGTGCCAGGACAAGAATGGACAGTTTTTTCATGTCTTCCTCCTTTAACGTGCACATTCATGAGATGATCCGGTTCACAGTCCCTGACTTTGAGACGGATCAGGCGATTTGTTCTTCTGTGATCTATTCTCCTGGCCGTGCAAGGATGCGCGGGAATTGGTCCGGACGCACTCCCTGTAAACATCTTGCACGGAAAGTCGACGTACGAGCAGCCATCATGCGGTCAGGCCGTTAACCTTTGACCGCACCCAGCAAGACACCCTTGGCGAAGTACTTCTGCAGGAACGGGTAGATGCACATGATCGGCAGCATAACCACAACCAGTGAAGCATAGCGCAGTGAATCGATCGGAATATTGGCAAGATCCATTTCGGCCATGTTGCCGCCTGCGTTGATCATGGCCGTATTGGCGGCCATGATGATCTCACGCAAAACGAGCTGCACAGGCCATAGCGCCTGGCGGCGGATATACATGATGGCTGAGAAGTAGCTGTTCCAGTAGCCAACCGCCGCAAACAAGGCGATTGTTGAAAGGATCGGCTTGGATAGGGGAACGACGATCTGCCACAAGGTGCGGATTTCGCCTGCTCCATCAACCTTCGCGGCTTCGATCAGGCCGTCCGGCAATGCCTTAAAGAAATTAATCATCAGGATGACATTAAACGCTGACAAGATACCAGGTATGATCAGGGCCCAAATGCTGTCGTACAGGCCGATGCCCTTGATCAAGAGAAAGTTGGGCACAATGCCGCCGTTGAACATCATGGTGAAGATCAGAAGCGACATGAACAGCGGTTTGCCACGAAAGCCTTCACGTGACAACGGATAGCCGGTCATGACCGTGATGATCAATGTCAGGATCGTACCGATGACCGTAATAAATACCGTGTTGATATAGCTATTCATAATCAGACGGCTGGCAAAGACAGTTCGAAATGCCGACAGGTCGATGTCAAAGGGAAAGAACATCCAAGGATTTAGGGAGTATGACCGGTAGCTGGCGAATGCGACCGCAAAAACATTCATAACTGGGTAGAGCATGACCAGCGCCACCAATGTTACGATCACGTAAGCGATCGCACTGACAATCCGATCATCCCAGGATCGGTATGTCGGGGTTGCGGCGATACTGAGCTTGTTCTGCCTTACCATAAACCACTGCCTCCATAACGCTTGGCGAGGAAATTGTTCGAGTAGATGAGAAAGCACCCGATCACAGATTGGAAAATGCCAACTGCCGATGCGAAGCTGAACCGGCCCTCTCGTAAACCAACCTGGTAGGTGTATGTCTCAAAAACCTCTGCGACATCGTTAACTAAGGCGTTTTTCATCAAGTAGACCTGTTCAAAACCGTTGCTCATCAGCGATCCAGTGCGAAGAATCAGCATAACAATGATTGTACTGGCGATCGAGGGCAGCGTTACATAGCGGATGCGCTGCATACGGGTGGCACCGTCAATGATGGCTGCTTCATAAAGCGACGGGTCGATCCCGGCGATAGCGGCCATGTACACGATCGTTCCCCAGCCAGCGCCTTTCCAGATGTCTGTTGCGACCAGGATGGAACGGAAATAATCAGGCGTTGTCATAAACCGAACCGTGGAACCACCCATCGCTTCGATCAGTTTGTTGACCAACCCTGTGCTCGGAGAAAGGAAGTTGTTGACGATACCGATAACCACGACCCAGGATATGAAATGGGGCAGATACAAGATGGTTTGCAGGGAACGTTTGTACCATTGCCTGCGAATCTCGTTAAGCAGCAAAGCCAAGATGATGGGGATGGGAAAGCCCCAGGCCATGCGATAAATACTAATCAGGATGGAATTGCGAAAAACACGCATGAAATCTGCAGACTGGAATAGAAAGCGGAAATGCTGAAGACCAACCCAGGGGCTGTCCGCAATTCCCTTAACGACTTTGTATTCTTTAAATGCGATGACGATGCCACCCATTGGGATGTACTTGAAAATGATCAAAAACGTGATTCCGGGAATCAACAGGACATACAACCAGATGTTTTGTCTGATGTACCTTCCCAAGCTCATTTTCTTCAAAGTCAGCGTTTGTTCCGGTACAACTGCTGGCGTCTTCATGTCTGCACGATTCCCCCATCCACTGGATATTTGTGTCATTTAAATGATACCTTGGCTAAAGAATGTCAAAAATACCGTTATAAACACATCTTTATCATGCACATTCACAAAAAGTGTATTTTTTATGACACAATATCAACTGGTCAGGTCTCTTATTTTTACTTCTGGGCACTAAATACTACCCATGGCAATACCAGTTGGACCTGCAAGCCGCCAGAATGGCCTTGCTTTAGCTGCAGTCCGAATGCATCGCCAAAAAGGAGCCGGACACGTTGATTCAAGTTTTGCAGGCCGACATGCTGCGTCGAGACCATGTACTCGGTACGAAAGCTCTCATTGAATACCTCGATTTGATCATCCGGCATGCCGGGCCCGTTATCGTCAACCGTTACAAGCAAAGACTTTTCAGGTTGATCCGCCTGGCGAATCTCAATATGAATCCGTCCCGACCCGGAGCCTTTCTGAATACCATGGATGATCGCGTTCTCAACCAATGGCTGCAGTGATATTCTCGGCATGGTTCCTTCTAGCAGTTCCGGGGGGCAGACAATCGTCGCATTCAGCTGGTCGCTGAATCGGATTTTCTGAATCTCCAGATATTTTTTCACATACTCGATTTCATCTTTCACACTGGCAAGACTGTCCCCAAACTCCATGCAGGCACGCACCAGTTCCGCCAAGGTGACAATAGCTCTTGAAGAACTCGAATCTTCTTTTTTTGTGTCCATCATCACCAGCCAGTTGATCGCTTGCAAGGCGTTATAGAGAAAATGCGGTGTCATCTGATGCTGCAACGCCCGCACACGTGCGCTTTTCAGCATTGACATTCTCTGCAGCATTTCCTGCTCCAACGTGACATTTTTCTGGTATGCCTCCAAAATGTGCATCAGGATTGACCGTACTTCGCCATCATAGTCGTCAAGTTTTCCAGCGGTTCGGGGGTTTTCCAGCAATGCGAGGATAACTGAAATAGGCTTGAAGACACGAATGCTGATAGCAAAGGATACGATGATTGAAATCATAAGTCCGATAATTATAGACAAGATAAGGAAGCGACGCAAATTACTGCTGTTAGCGGCAAATGTGCTGTAGGGAACCAACTGCAGGTATTTCCAATCGCCATTGACCGAAGACATCCAGGAAAGGCGTACTTTCTGTCCTGCCACTTCGGTATGCAATGCGCCGGTGCTCTGCTCAATGATGTTGCCTACAGCCGAAGGATTAGCCAGATAATCATCAATGGATCTTCCCAGATCCTGTTTTGCATTGCTGATAACAATCTGGTTTTGCCGGTCCAGTACCAGAACATCGCTTCCGTATTCTTCGCGAACACCGACAAGAAGGTTGTTTAGCTGGCTAATATCCAGGTTGACCGCGACAAAATCGACCTGCTCGGGATTGGCGGCTGGCACGCGTCGATAATGTGTCAGAAGGCTCACGGTTTGAGCTGTGGCATCTGGGGCAACGCGCGCCTGGCGCAATGCATACCAGATCGGTTCATTGTTTCTATAACCGTTCAAAAAAGTTGTGATGCAATCTTGATCCGTATACATGGTTGCCCGTTGGCCACCGTTTGTCGTATGCAAAACGTAATCGTTAATGCCTGAGAAAAGCAAGATCGAATGATCCAGCTTCAATCGCTGGCTGAGCTGCATAGCATAGATCGATCGCTGAGCTGTCTCGATCGAACGGTAATCTGAATAAGGTGTTTTACGAATACTCAAAAATGACTGAACATGAGAATCGATCGAGATATGCAACGAAATCCGGGCAGTTTCATCGATCGTCATATCCATGATACTTTGAACTTTTGTTAAAGCTCGCATGTTGGCGGCATCCAGCTCTTGTGTGAGAATTTGTTGGCTAAAAGCATAGATGGCGAGTGCGGCAGCCACCAAAGGCAGCGTTATCCCCAGCGCGATCAGGCGCAGATTGCGGATAAACAGGGTGTTGAACCGCAGACTGGTCAGGTGTCGAAGCCAACGTTTCATCGCGCCCTTCATGTGTTAGGTGGCTGTGATGATGATTTCAACAGCCCCGCAGCCTGGGCGGTAATTGAATCGCGGTATTCACTGGGTGACAAACCCGTTTCTTTTTTGAATAACCTGTAAAAATACTTGAGGTTATTGTAACCAACCTTCTGGCAAACCTCATATACATACACAGAAGGGTCAGCCAGCAGTTCTTGCGCAGCCTTGATTCGTAAACTGGTCAAATACTCTATAAAGGTAAGGCCGGTTTTTTCTTTAAACATGCGGCTAAGATAAACCGGATTCAGATAGACGCTTTCAGCGGTTTCAGCCAGCGAAAGATCGCGATGAAAATTTTCCTGCATGTATCGTTTGACTCGAGTAACAGTGTCTTCACGATGGTCAACGCCATGATCGCAAGTCTTCATGCATGCGATCAACTGTGTAATCTTCTCTTGCCCCCAGCGGACAAGGGCTTCGCTGTCGGGAAGCTGTGACACAGCAACATATGAGATCATTGCTTCCAGGGCTTGCTGTTTTTCGTGATCTTCTCCGGCCAGTTTAACGTTGGCTTGACTGAAAAAGTGTATCGTCTGATTTTGAGCCGTTGCGTAATTGATCTGTTGGCACTGGTTGACGAACGAGGAAAACAAACCGTTGGCGGACGCTTCATCACCTTGCTGCAAATACGAAACCAGTAGTTTTTTTTGTTCGCGTAAATGTGAGAAAATCTCCCGGTACTCGGGGGTAGCTCTGCCATCGATTAACCCGGCCTCCAATTGCTGCTGATGTTTGGATAATTCGAATAAACTTCTATAGACCTTGATCGAAATGACGCGAGCCTGGATTCCGGACATAGCAAAAAGGTTCTTTTCGACCGTTTCGGCCAGTTCATTGACTGGATTGCCGCACAACTGCGGATTGGCCGACTGTTCAGCAGAGGCCTGATGATTGTCCACAAAAAGACCTTGTAAGATCCTCTTTTGCATCTTGATCTGGAAAAACGTCCAGCCAGGATCGATTATATGCAGGATGCTCGAGAGGTGTTGCGCCAACCCTTGCATGCCGTATTCGTGAGCATACTCACCCGCGACAAGATCATCCTTGACATCGAGTGAAAAGAGGAGGCAGCAACGGTCGATATCCTCATGGTGATAACCAAGCAGACTGACCTTGTGCCAGAATGCATGCTCATCACGCAACGTTCCCAAAACCAGATCGACCATGAATTGCTGTTCTATGTAGTTTGCCAGACGATTGTATTGATCTTCACGCAAGATGCTGATGTTGTTTGCTTCCTGCTGTTGATCCAATTTGTCGCGAATGCCCATAAAGACTTTGCGCAAATCACCAAGCACGAGTGGTTTGAGCAAAAAATGCTCAACCCCGTATTCGACCGCTTTCTGGGCATACTCGAAATCACGATGGCCGCTGATGATGACCACCCGGGTTGGAAGGCGATTCTCATACACAAAACGCGCAAGCTCCAGACCCGTGACAAAGGGCATGGCGATATCTGTCAGGATGCAATCGACCATGTGGTGTTTCAGATAATCGATCACCTCGCGGCCGTTGCTGAATACAGCTTCAACTTGAAAATCAATCTCATGCCATTTAAACAGGTTGCTCAGACCATTGCGCATGATGGCCTCGTCATCCGCGATAATCAACGAATAAGCCATGTAAAATCTCCTTTCAGGTTGGCTGAATCCTGCTTGCGTTGCTTTCGGAACTGACGCGGCGACACACGATGAGTCCGTGAAAATGCAGATGAAAAATAGTTTGCGTCATTGAACCCAACCATCGCGGCCAGGGTGTAGATCGGTAAATCGGTTTCCTGCAGCAGGAGGCGTGCTTTTGCCATGCGGATATCCGATAAGGTTTCCCAGATGGTTCTGCCACGGACCTGCTGAAATAAATGCTGGAGATGCGACTTGCTGCATGCACAATGACGGGCAATTTCAGCAAGATCAATTGGATTAGCGTACATCTCGTTCATATAATCCAGCGCTCTTGCAATCAGCTTGCCTGACTGAATCTGAGCTTCAGCCACCATATCACTGTAGGACATTGTCTGTTCGACACAATCATGCAACATCTGCCGGACAACCTTGAGATGCATCAATGCACGCTGCGTATCTGCTGAGGGATCACGCATATGCTGATCGTATAAGGATTGCAGCTCGTTCATATTCAGAGCGTATCGTTCGGCCGTCCTCGGCAATCGCCTGGTTAGCCGCGTTGCATCGGTTCGGTACCCAGTAGCGCTCAAAAAGCCGGTTATCCGTGCCTGTTGCGTGATGGGGAGCACAAACTCACCAACGCCGCAATGGCATGTTCCAAAAAAACCGACCGGATGAGACTGACTGTATTGCATCAATTTATCCTTTAAAATGATGCATTGTGACCATAATGTCTGATTGTTCTTAACATACATGCAATAGGGATTCTTATGTGTCTTATACGGCTGTAAGACCTGGCGCAAAATAGGATCAGCTTCGTAAATGCCGCACATGTCGTTTACGACCACGTCCAGGTTGAGGTCATCGGATAAAAACGATAGATATTCCGCCAACAAAGAATACCGAAGGTCCATGCGCATCGCAGCCAGCTCCTCCACCTGAGGACACAATCTCGAATCATTCATGCACAATAATCAAGGAATCGTTTGTGTTTTCTCAGTATGATGAGTATAGCACAATGGATTTTATTCCAAAAGCAGAATGTGTCAAAGGAGCGTGCTCTCGAATGAATACTCAAATGCCTGCTGCTATGTCCAGCCACGAACGACTGACACGCTTTTTCACCGGCCAATCTATTGACCGGATCCCGATCTGGTTGTTAACACCTCATCACCCGCTCGGCTGTTACGCCGATATCCATCACCTTGACTGCTATCGTCCGATTGTGGAACGGCTTGAACGGGGTGACTGCGACATCTTCGACCGTCGCGGTTGCGGCAACCACATTTTTTACACTGCCTGCCCGGATTTCAAACGGGTCCAGGAAACCTGTTTGATCGATAATATTCCCCATGAGTACACGCACCTTGTCTACCAGGGCCGCATTCTTATGAGCCGCTACCATAAACGCAGTAAAACACAGCAAAAAGTCACCTATTATATTGACGACCCAGAACAGCTGAAGATCCTGATGCAGATCCCATATGTGCCGGTCAAACCGGACTTGTCGGTGTACCGCGCTGAACGCGCTGAGTTAGGCGAACGCGGATTTTATATGATGGACTTGGGCGACCCGCTTGGTGTCTTGTATCACCTGATGAGTGCCTGCGATTTTTCCATGGCGACTGCAACCGACTATGACCTCCTTCTTGAATTTCTAGATGTCATATATCCGCGCACTCTGGACTTATACCGCACCTTCCTCGAAAACGACATGGCTGATTGCTATTTCATCGTCGGTTGTGAATTTGCCGGACCGCCCCTCGTCTCACCTTCCCATTTCAAGGAAATGTCGGCACGTTATGTCCGCGGCATCTGCGACCTGATTCATGAATACGGCAAGATTGCCATCGTCCATTACCACGGGCAGCTGTATGAAATTCTTGACGGTGTTGCCGACATGCACTGCGACGGCTTGCACACGGTTGAGTTGCCGCCGATTGGCAATTGCACGCTGCAACAGGCGCGCCATGTGCTTGGGTCGGATATGACCCTTATTGGTCCTGTTCAGTACGACGATCTTGTACGATTGCCGGCTGAACAGATCGAATCTCAAGTTAAAGACGCCATCAAGGCTGCTTCCGGTGGCCGTTTCATCCTTTCGCCAACTGCAGGACCTTACGAAACCTGGTTAGATGAACACGCCGTCAACAATTACTTAACTTTCATCGATACCGGCCTCAAATATGGTCGCATGTCTTAACGTGAACAACGGTTCTCGATTCAAAGCACGAGGAGGTGGAGTCATGACATTCATCTGGAAAGACGCACTTGAGTTCGACGAATATGGTGGTTGGTCTGAAGAAACGCAGTTTGCCCACGAAATGGGACAAGGATACCTGATGGCAATCGACGTACCGGGTGTGCCTGTAAAAAACGCACGTACAGCATTGGCGATTGAAACTTCTGGCATGTACCGAATCTGGGTCCGAACCAAGAATTGGCTGCCAGAATATTCTCCTGGCCGCTTTCGCCTGCTTGTCGATGGCAACCGGCTCCCCCGTGAAATGGGTAAGCTGCCAACCGAGCAATGGAGCTGGGATACAGCCGGCGATGTAAATCTTGAACCTGGCAGCCACTGGCTGGAGGTCGAAGACACCAGCGGCTATTTTAGCCGCTTCGCCAGCATTCTGGTCACGGATGACATGGATTATACGCCGCCGCACAGGGTGGACGATGTTCGCCGCGAGCGGGCCTTGCTGCGCAAAGAAGCGACCGAGCCAATTGACGAAGGCAACTGGGACATTCTCGTCGCGGGCGCAGGCCCTGCCGGCATCCCCGCTGCTATTGCCGCCGCCCGAAAGGGTATGCGCGTCCTCCTGCTCCACTCACGCCCCGGACTGGGCGGCAACGCTGCGTCCGAGGCCGGGGTCGGATTTGACGGCGCCTACAGCACCCACCCGGGCATGCGAGAGACCGGCATAGCGGAGGAAATCCGCCGCCTTCACGACTTCAACCATTGGAACTGGGAACAATCGTTAACCTGGCTAGTCGAACACGAGCCAAATCTGACTGTCTGCCGCAACAAGTTTGTCATGTCCGCCGATGTTGCCGATGATGAGATCCGTTTTGTAACCGCACTCGATGTACGGAGCTGTTCACTGCATACTTACTCAGCCCGATTTTACATCGACTGTACCGGTGATGGTTGGCTCGGCTACCACGCGGGCGCCCGCTATCGCCTGGGACGTGAGCCAAAGTGGCAGTACCAGGAGCGGTATGCGCCGGATACGACGGATAACCTGACGATGAGCGGCTGCATCATGGGATCCTGCAAAGGCCAGCAGATCCTCTCATATTACGCCGAGGATGTGGGCGAACCAGTGCCCTTTAGCGCACCGCGCTGGGCGGTTAAATTACCGGACGGCAATGATCTGCACAGGACGCCGCATCGCCTGCATACGGGCGAATGGTGGATTGAGAATCCGACTGATGTCGATGACCTTTGGGAACAAGAGAAAGTGCGCGATGAATTGTTGCGCCTGTCGCTTGGCTATTTCGACTGGCTCAAAAACACTTATGAAAAACGCAATCTGGTCCGCAACATGAAGCTAGTCGCTTTTCCACGCTATAACGCCAAACGCGAGACACGTCGTCTCATCGGCGATTATGTCTTGACCCAAGGGGATATTGACAAGGCGCGTGTTTTCCCCGATGCCATCGCTTACTGCGGCTGGCCGCTCGATGTCCATCACCCAAAAGGTCTTTTCTCCGGAAAAGAAGGCCCATTTTACTCCAATGATCGGGTCCCGATCACGTCAATCCCTTACCGCTGCATTTATTCCAAGAATATCGAGAACTTGTTTATGGCTGGGCGCTGCGCCAGTGTCAGCCATATTGCCCTTGGTACGGTTCGTATCGAAAACACGTTGGCGACTTTGGGCCAGGCAGCTGGCACTGCTGCCGCCTTGTGTCTATCCATGCAGGTTACGCCTCGCCAGGTCTACGAACAGCATATGCGGAAGCTACAGCAAATCCTGCTGCGTGACGACCAGTACATCCCCGGGCTGAAAAACGATGACCCCGGGGATCTCGTCCGTCACGCGCATATTACCGCATCCAGCTTCAGCAAAAAGGAACCGTTCCACTTGCGTCGCGGTCTGCCAGGGGAATGGCACGCACTGGATACCAGTCGGGCGATGGCCACAAGTAATGATCCGGCGCCTGAGTTCGTCTCGATCTGGATTCGCAACGATCAGGATCAAGACAGCGAGCTCACGGTCGAGGTCATCGGCCTGGCCGCACGCGATCGTTTCGAAGAAGCCATCCTGATCGATCGGGTTGTCGTACCTGTCAAAGCCGGATTTTCCGGATGGCTAAAGGTTCCGGCCCAAACAAAAACAGCTCTGCCCCATATCGGTGTTCGCCTGCCGGCACAGAAAGGCTTTTCCTGGCGTTCGTTCAACTACACCAGTTTTGCCAGCGTCCGCGGCTGGCCGCTGACCGCTTGGGACTGGTACTGCGACCACAGCAATTCCTATTGCGCTGTTTTCAGAACGTTCGACGATCCCAGCGCAGATTGCCGGCCAGAACAGGTAGCCACGGGAACCAGCCGTATCCTGGATGCGAACCACTATGGCTGGGTTTCCGATCCAGACCAGTCACTGCCGCAAACCCTTGAAGTCACTTGGGACAGCCCGCAGACGATCACCTGCCTGGCCCTGACTTTCGATACTGATTTAAACAATCCGGCCTACAGCTATTTGTCGGCGCCTATAGTCAGTAAAACAGTTAAGGACTATCAACTGGAATGGTTCGACGGAAGAAGCTGGCAGCTACTGGCGCATGAGACTGACAATATCCTGCGTTATCGACGGCACACATTTGATCCAATCAAATCGAGCAAGCTTCGCTTAACCGTTCTGGCAACCCACGGTGATCCCAGCGCGCGCGTCTTCGAGGTCAGAGCTTACAGCGATCCGATCGCCTTGTCCGTTGCGACCATGGCCTGAAAGCAGCCAAGAAAGGACACACAAAATGAATAACTCATTGAACTATGTTGTCACACAAAAAGACTCAGCCTCAGGACTTCAAACAATCGCCCACGAGGCCGACATCTGTGTGGTCGGCGGTGGCCTGGCCGGTTTATGCGCGGCGGTCGCGGCAGCGCGCCATGGTGCCCGGGTCCTGATCATGCAGGAGCGCCCGATGTTCGGCGGCAACGCGTCATCGGAAGTCCGCATGTGGGTCTGCGGCGCGCATGGGGACAACAACCGCGAGACCGGTCTGGTTGAGGAGATCATGCTGGAGAACTATTACCGCAACCCCTATCAGAACTATTCGATCTGGGACAGTATCCTCTACGAGAAGGTCCGCTTCCAGGAAAACCTGGACTACCTGCTCAACTGCACCTGCCTGGACGCCGAAATGGACGGCGATCGCATCGTCGCCGTCAAAGGCTGGCAGATGACCACCCAAACCTTCCACCAGGTTCGGGCCAGGCTCTTTTTGGACTGCTCCGGCGACAGCATCCTGGCTCCGCTGACCGGTGCTGAGACCCGTCGCGGCCGCGAAGGGCGCAGTGAATTCGGCGAAGACATCGCGCCCGAACAGCCCGATCGTAAAACAATGGGCATGAGCTGCCTGATCCAAACGCGCGAGCACCAGGAAAAGCGCATCTTCATCCCTCCGTTCTGGGCCGAAAAGATCACCCGGGAAAAACTGCCCCACCGCCAGCCCAATCCGCTCAAGGACTCCGAGAATTTCTGGTATCTTGAACTGGGCGGCGAGCAGGACTCGATCGCCGACACGGAAGACATCCGCGACAAACTGCAGGACATCGCCTATGGCATCTGGGACTACATCAAGAACAGCGGCGACTACCCGGAAGCGGTTGATTTGCTGGATATCGACTGGATCGGCATATTGCCCGGTAAGCGCGAGTCGCGCCGCTACGTCGGCGACATCGTCATGACCCAGCACGACGTACGCAGCGAAGGCCGCTTTCCCGACCTGGTCGCTTATGGCGGCTGGACGATGGATGACCACCATCCGGGCGGATTCCGCTCACCTGAAAAGCCGACTATTTTCCACCCGGCGCCGTCGCCGTTCGGCATCCCCTACCGCAGCCTCTATTCGAAGAATATCGCCAACCTGATGTTCGCCGGCCGTAACATCTCCGTCACGCACACGGCGATGAGCGCGACGCGCGTGATGGCGACCTGCGCGACGATCGGGCAGGCCGCGGGCACCGCCGCCGCCATCGCCATCCGGGAAAACACCGGCCCGCGCGGCGTCTACGAACACCATCTCCGCGAGCTCCAGGAGACCTTGATGGACGACGACTGCTACCTGCCCTTTGACCGCCGCACCTCTCCTGATTTGACCCAGAGGGCCGCGTACACCTCGGAAGCGCCCGGCGTCGAGAACCTGCGCAACGGCTTCGACCGCCCGATCGGCGGCCAAGACAACGGCTGGTCAGGAAAACCCGGTACGGCCGTCACCGTTAGCTTCCCATGTGCCGAACACGTCAGGCGCGTACGATTGATCTTCGATAGCGACCTCAACCGGACGACGCTGCCCGAAGAGGTCGCCAGCAACAACCGCCCGATGCGCTCGAGCTACCTGAAAAACGCCAAGCCAACCTATGTGCCCAAGACCATGGTTCGCGATTTCCGCCTGGAAGCGCGGAACGCGCAGGGCCAATGGCAAATCGTCAAGGAAATCTCCGGCAACTACCAGCGTCGGGTTATCCTGCCGCTTGACCTTAGGACCCAAGCGGTCCGCCTTGTGCCGTTGGCGACCTGGGGCGCAGCAGATTGCCATATTTTCTCGTTTGAGGTTGGCTGAAGCAGAATCATATAGGACTGGCATGCCAACTGGCTAAAGCCTGCAAGAAAATGCACCCGCATGTGACCATGCGGGTGTTTGCTTATCATCCCTTTTGCTATACTAAAACCAAAGATAAATCCGTTATCTGAGCTCTGCCGATTCTTTTAGCCAGCGGCGTATCTTCGTGACAGAACCACATTTAATAAAATCCAGTCCTTTTCAGAAATATAAGAAAGGCCCGGGATGTCTATGTCAGGTTCACATGCTGCTGGAAAACGCCGACTTATTGTTCTGCTTATAACTGCGTTGCTTGTTACCGGCCTGTCCGGCTGCGGAAAGGTCGATTGGATTGACTGGGAGGCCAACACGTGGTCAAGTGCCCAGCTGGCTTCGATCTTGTATTATTTTCCAATCAGGACGACCAGCCGCTCGGAAGGTGCGATCAACAAAGCCCAGGCCCTGGCGCTCGGCCAGATTGGCACGTGGTCCGACCGATTGGTCCGGTCAAGTCAGGCGCTGCATGGCCAGCTGAACCGGCTGGAAAAGCCGCTCATCCAATTGCTGGCCCAGCTCAGCGAAACCGATTTCCTGAACAACGACGACGTCGTCCTGATTATGGAACACCTGGCGGCCAGGCGCGCGTTTTCCGACAGCTTGCAGACGCAATTGGCAGCAGCAGTCAAGAAAAAGGCGGTTACACCTTACGAGCAGGCGCTCGACCAACACCGTCCTGTACCTGGCCCAGCTGCTGGCTGCGCAGTGCGGTGACCACATTCAGGGCATGCTCGATCTGACTAGCCAAATTCGTCACACCTGGCTGGAAGAGCTGCCCCGGCGACTGAACAGACAACTGGACGAGCTTGAGTCGATCTATGTTAAATCGATTGAGCCGCATCTGTCTGAATGCTACCGGGTCAGTTGGAGCATCAGCACGGCGGTTAATCGGCTGGCCGGCGGCTTGGCGTCACGGCAGACCTATTGTCTGGACAAGACAGCAACGCAGATCGATGCAGTCGAGGCATTGCTGAACACCTATGTCGCGGAAGGAACATACAACATAGATTTTCATGGAATTAATGGAACCCTAACTTCAGATTGACCTTCTGCTGCGGAAGGCCTGAAATCCTTGCGTTTCCGCTTGTATTGGCAACATTATTCGTCAAAGAATTAGGTGTC
>Ga0172382_10001541_pt1 | contig 40989 bp, 34 predicted proteins | sample Leawel138RmetaG_FD_122245 | JGI IMG/M metagenome (GOLD analysis project Ga0172382, IMG submission 122245) | Leachate microbial communities from a municipal landfill in Southern Ontario, Canada - Leachate well 138R metaG | ecosystem: Engineered > Solid waste > Landfill > Unclassified | place...
GAGGAACTGATCGAGTTGAGCCGTTACTATTGGGCTCACCGGGTGCAGCGCTCCAAGCTGGAAGATACCGCTTACCAGGCGGCAGGCCTGGAGGATGCTCTGGGCAAGGCTCTGGATCATTTGAGTTCGGGAGACCTGGCGTCCGCCCTGGAAGAGATGGAACAGGAAGAAGCCACCGACCCCTTCACCCTCTACTCCAAGAGTCTCATTCTAGAGGAAGCGGGACGCCCGGATCTGGCCTGCACGGTCCTGGAGCAAGCCCTGGAGCAAGCCCCCGAGGCTCCGGATCTCTGGCACCGCCTAGGCTGCTCACTTTTTGCCCTGGGCGACAGAGAAGCCTCGGAGCGGGCCTTTCGACGAGTGGTTGAGTATCACCCCGGCCACGGCCCGGCCTGGGGGCTTCTGGGCATGCACCGCCTGCTGAAGGCAGACTTCCGCAAGGCCGCCGAGTGCCTCGAACGAGCGGTGGAGATCTTGCCGGACAACCCGGTCTTCACCGCCCGCCTGGCCCAGGCTAGGGCCGCTTTTCCCCAGCAAGAGATCCGTTAACCTTTCTTTGTCTCCACTTCTTTTTCCAGGGCTGCCAGGTCTCGATCAGAAAGCTCTGTGACTTCCAGGATGAGGGCCCTGTCGCAACCGCGCGCAAGCATTCGCTGGGCCACCTGTAGGCGCTCCTCTTTCCGGCCCTTTTCTAGGCCCTCTTCTCGGCCCAGTCTCTCTATGCTGGTGATGTATCGCATTTTTCTCTCCTTTTCGAATTGCCGAAGCTTGAGCTTGAAGTTCTTCTCCTGGCTGGCTGAGAGCCGCAAGATCTGGTCGATGAAACTGTAGAACTCGACGATCTCCTTTCTCTTGAGGCCGAGTCCGTGGAGGGCGGTGACCAGGCTGTACTTTCTGTCTTCCCGGGCCTTCGTTCCCGGCTTGTGGAGATGGTTGTACAGGGTGGCTGCCACCAGGTGAGCGAAGGCGTACTCCGCTTTGGGAACCTTTCGTTTCTTCGCCATCTCATCTCCAATACTATAACCTAAGTTCTAGGATAGATGGCAATTGTGGCTCAGAATGTGTCCGGAACGATAAGAAAGTGTTTCCGGGAGATTGCTATTTTATGAACAAGGGCGGCACCCATCCCGTTGGAGGACCCCATTCCCCAGCAAGAATTTCTCCTATAACTCCGACTCCACCGGGTCCGGAGGGATCCGAACGTCCTGGTTGGTGTAGATCACTTCGTCGGTCTCGGTCTCCAGTCTGACGATCTCTTCTCCGGTGTCGGTTGTCAGGTCCTCGGTTATCACGGTGAGTTCTCCCTCGCCATCGGTGAGGTACACCTTTTCAGGCACGGGTTCCGTGATATCATCCATCGCTTCATCAAAGAACTGCTCTTGCGTGGGCTTGACCACGGTCGGATACTCGTTTTTGAGTTTGATCTCAACGACTTTCACGGTGCTCACCGGTGGTTTCTCCCGATACGGGATCATGGCGCCGGCCGCAGTTATCACCAGGGGGTCCTTCCTGGGATCGAGTTCGTCTTTCGCAGGAGAGGGCGTTGCCTGCAATTCCGGGGTGAGATTGGTCAGGGTTCCGTCGGGCCGCTTGCTGAGCACCACTTCTTTCTTGATCTGGCGGTGCATGGGACAGTCTCGGTTGGGCACGACCCCGGCTGAGAAGCTCTCACGATAGGTCTTGGGGCAGGTCGCTAGAGCGGGATAGGTGCTATCCCAACAGAGTTCCACCGAGGTCGGTTGGCCGAATTCCACCCCAGGGAGCGAGGCTCCAGGGTCTTTCCCCCGAAGCGCGTGTTCGGCGACCTGGCGAAAGACGTTGGCGGGCAAGGTGCCCCCGTAGACCCTTCCCATCGGCTTGTTGTCGTCGCGGCCGATCCAGACGCTGATGGTGTGGTGGGGGCTAAAGCCCACGAACCAGGCGTCGATGAAGCGGTCCGTGGTGCCGGTCTTCCCGGCGATATAGGTCCCGGGGATATTGGCTGCGGTGGCGGTCCCGCCAATCACCACTCGGCGCAGCATTTCACACATCAGGGTGGCGGTCTGGGTAGACATGGCCCGAGACTCGGATTGTTCGTCACTGAAGTCTTCGATGAGTCGACCCTCGGAATCGGTCACTTTCAAAAGCACGCCGTTTTCTTTCAGCACCCCACCGTTAGGCAGCACCGAAAAAGCGCGGGCCATCTCCAGGGGGGAGATCTCTCCGGCTCCTAGCGACAGGGAGATGACTTGAGGGAGCTCCGCCTCGATGCCCATCCGGTGAGCCAATCCGATCACCCGAGAGGGCCCCACGTGGGCCATCAGTTTGGCAGCCACCAGGTTGCGTGAAAACTGTAGTCCGGTGCGCAGTGGAATGGGTCCCATGAAGCGGCCATCCGAGTTGGCCGGTTTCCAGGGGTGGGTGTCGTAGTTGAAGACGGCTTCGGTATCGGCGATCTCGTGTTCAGGGGAGAAGCCGGCTTCCATAGCCGCAGCGTACACAAACATCTTGAAGGCAGAGCCGGGCTGGCGGCGGGCCTGCCAGGCTCGGTTGAACTGGTTGTCGGTGTCCCACTGGGTGCCTCCCACCATAGCCAGGACCTGTCCGGTCTTGTTGTCCAGCACCACCACCGCCCCGGCGTCTGCCCCCATCTGCCGTCCGGGCCCCTCCACTTCGGCGGTCAGCGATTTTTCAGCGGCTTGCTGCAGATCTATGTCCAGCGTGGTGTAGACGTGCAGCCCGCCTCGTCGGACGTAGTTCTCGGGAAAGTGTTCCGAAAGCTGCTTGACCGCGTAGGTGGTGAAGTAGGGGTACTTCAACATCCCATCGGAGAGCTTGAGGGAGTTGTTCTTAAACTGGTATGGGGCGGCCAACCGATTGGCCTGGAGGCGCTCGGCTTCGGTGATCAGCGAGTCCGCCTCCATAGCCAGTAAAACTTCATCCATCCTCTGGAGAGCGGCCTCTTTGTTGTCGATGGGGGAGAAGGCTGAAGGCGCCTGCACCAGGCCGGCCAGAAGAGCCGATTGCCACAGGTTTAGCTCGGACGGGTTGATGCGGAAGTAAACCCCGGCGGCTGCATCGATGCCGTACGCCCCCGCCCCGAAGTAGACCTCATTGAGGTAGAGTTCCAGAATCTTCTCTTTGCTCAAGGTTCGGTCGATCCGGTTGGCCAGGACGGCCTCCCGAATCTTTCTGGTGTAGGTGCGTTCGTTGGTCAGAAAGAGCCGGCGAGCCAACTGCATGGTCAGGGTGGAAGCCCCTTGCTCCACCTCGCCTCTCACTGCGTTTCCAAAGACCGCGCGCATGATCCCTCGATAGTCAACACCCCGATGTTCGAAGAAGCGGCGGTCCTCGATGGCTACGATAGCCTGCTGCATCGGTTTGGAGACCTGGTCGATGGTGACGGGGGTGCGGTTCTGGTCGAACAGGGTGGCCACCAGGGTGCCGTCTCGGGAGTAGATCTTGGTGGTTTGAGCCGGGTCGTATCCGGCCAGCTTTGTCACGTCGGGGAGTCCCGCAATCACGGTGCCCCAGAATGCCACGGCGCCCAGAAATAAGAGAGTGAGGGTTCCGGCTAAGAGGGCCATGAGGACCCTCATCTGTTTAGGGTTTTTGCGTAAAAAGTTTCGGTACGCCCTTACACTTTGTCTGATACGAAAGCTCGCTCGCTCCATGATTGTCCTCACCTCGGGGAAGTTGCTCTTAGCTTATCCCGAACCGGGTGGGATCCTGATACCGAACTGAATTGACCCAAGGCATCCTTCCGGGTGGTATCCTTCAAGGGGATCACTCGTCAAACGAGAAGCGCGAGGCATGAAAAAAGCGATTCTTGTCTTTCTCCTTTTCCTGACCACGCTGGCTAGCGCCCAGACCGAAGCTACCACCGACCTCATGACACCTGAGCTTCTCTGGAAGCTAGGGCGCCTGGGAGGCGTGGACGTGTCGGCCGATGGGAAGACCGCTGTCTACACGGTTCGTAACTACGAGTTGAAGGAGAATAGCGGAACCACCGATCTTTTCGTGCTGGACCTGGCCAGCGGAAACTCGCGCAAACTGTTGGAGAGTTGGGCATCGGTGGGAGACGTACAGTTTGGGCGGGGCCCCTTCGGAGAGCGCATCTTCATCATCGGGATGCAAGAAAAGGGTGAAGGCCACTCGCCTCAGGCCTGGGCTGTGAACCCCCAGGACGGATCGCTTTTGAAGATCACCGCCCTCAAAGACGGCATCGGCAACTTAAAGGTGTCTCCTACCGGCACTCACATCGCCTTTACCCGAGACATCAAGCTGGATAAAGAGGTCAAAGAGATTTACGAGGACCTGCCCAAATCTGACGCTCGAATCATCGACAAATTGATGTACCGCCACTGGAACGCCTGGCATGACTACAAGTACAGCCATCTGCACGTGGCCAGTTTAGGCACCAACGGAAAGGCCGGACAAGCTATCGACCTGATGGAGGGGATGAAGGTCGACTGCCCGGTCCCTCCCTTCGGTGGCTCTCAACAGTACGACTGGGCGCCCGGCGGGCAGCAGATCGCGTTTACCATGAAAGACGTGGAGAAGTGGGCCGAGTCTACCAACTCGGATGTCTACCTGGTGGACCTTGCCGACCCCAAAACTCACCACAATATCACCAAGAGCAATCCGGGCTACGACAACAACCCCACTTACTCTCCCGATGGCAAGTACCTGGCCTACCAGTCGATGGCCCGGGCGAGCTTCGAAGCGGACCGCAACCGAATCATGGTGTACGACCTCTCGAGCAAAGCCACGACAGAAGCAACGCGGGGGCTGGACCAGACCTCCCACGGAGCGACCTGGCTTCCTGACGGGAGCGGGCTTGCATTCGTTTCCGAGCAACGGGGAACCGAGCAGATCTTTCAGGTGAACCGATCCGGAAGCGGCTTGAAGCAGCTCTCCAAAGGTCGCTACAACTGGTCGCTCAACGCCGTTCTCCCCAACGGCAAGCAGGCACTGGCCTCCTTTTCCAGCATGGAAAGACCGCACGAACTGGCTCTTTTGAACCTGGCCAACGCCCAGACCCGCACTCTCACCCATATCAACGACAAGATCTTCGCCGGCCTCAAGCTTCCGAAGATCGAAGAGCGCTGGGTGGAGGCGACCGACGGCCAGAAGATCCACAACTGGGTGATCTATCCGCCGGATTTCGACCCGGCCCGGAAGTACCCGCTCCTCACCTACTGTCAGGGTGGCCCCCAGGGGCAGATCGGACAGAGCTTTTCCTACCGTTGGAATTTTCACCTGATGGCCGCCAACGGCTACATCGTGGTAGCCCCCAACCGGCGGGGCCTGCCCGGCTTTGGGCAAAAGTGGAACGACGACATTTCAGGCGATTGGGGCGGTCAGGCCATGCAAGACATCCTGAGTTCCACCGACGCGATGAGAAAAGAGCCTTTCGTGGACAACGATAAGGTGGCCGCCATCGGTGCGAGCTTCGGTGGATACACGGTGTACTGGCTTATGGGACACCACCAGGATCGCTTTGCCACTATGATCGCCCACTGCGGGGTGTTTAATCTGGACTCCATGTACGGTACCACCGAAGAGCTTTTCTTCGTCAATTGGGAGATGGGCGGCCCCTACTGGAAGGACGCCGCGACCCAAGCCCTCTATGACAAGTTCAGCCCTCATAAGTTCGTGGGGGAGTGGGACACCCCACTGCTGGTGATCCACGGCGAGAAAGACTTTCGGGTGCCTATCAATCAAGGGCTCGAAGCCTTCACCGCCGCTCAGGTGAAAGACATTCCCTCTCGCTTTCTCTACTTCCCGGAGGAAGGGCACTGGGTCTTGGGCCCTCAAAACGGTATCGTCTGGCATCGGGTGTTTTTCGAGTGGCTGGACCGCTACTGCAAAGAGCCTGACGTTACCGGGGATCCCGAGGAGGAGTAAAAGGATCGAGGACCCTCAATCCCGTGGAGCGAAAATCTTTAACGTTTCTGGTAACGACGGTCAAATTATGTTGGCTGGCGGAGGCTGCGATCAGGCTGTCCTTTACAGGCATCGCGTTGCCCTTGCTGCGCAAATCTGAGAGAAGCTGGGCCCAGCAATGGGCGGTATTGGAATCCAGTTTGAGCAGGGGAATTCGAATGACGCCCTTGTGAAACCAATCGAGGAGGGCCCGACGCCTCTTTCCTTCAGGTAGCATCAGAATACCGTACTTCATTTCTCCCAGGACAATCGGGTTGACGCAAATCTCTTTCTCATTTTCATTGAGCCATAAGACAACGCTCGTTTGAGGCTCGGACTTGGTGGGCTCACTCAGTACGTTGGCATCGACCAGATATTTCACAGTTGATCCGTGGACTCGGAAGGTATAGCCTCAAACCAATCCCTTGCCGGACAGCTTGAAAGCCAATTTGCGATACCAACTCCCGGTTCGAGCACGCGTCGGAGCAGGTATTCACCCTCAGCCACTCTTTCCACCGAAAACTGTTGTCCTGCCTCGATCCGGTCCAGGTCTCGTAACTCGGCGGGCAAAACGATCTGACCCTTGCTGGAAACTTTTGTCCTCATAAAAGTAAGATATCATCTTACCCTAGATGATTCAAGGGAGGGTTCCCTCGGGAACGGAGCTCTAGCTTTCCTTTCGGCCTTTCGCTAATCTGGTTTTCAGGCGCCGGCCGCGGGGGAAGGAGCGGCTGCGGTTTGGGGCGGGGGTGAGTCGGGAGGCGATTTCACCCACGCACAGCAGCTCCACTCGAGCCGGGATCTCGTCTCGAGACAGCACCGTCAGGGTAGGGATATTCGCACAGAGAAAGTCCCGCAACGGGCGCCGCAGTTCGGCAGAGGTCAATAGAATCTCGGGATGCCCCGCTTCGCGCAACGCCTCAACGGCCAGTTTAAAGGACTCGGCGAGTTTTCGCTCCTGCTCGAAATCCGGTTTGAGAACCCGGCTTTCTTGGTCCAGACAGCCCCGACAGAGTTCCTCCAGTCCGGCGCTCAGGACAGTGACCTTAAGTATGTTCCCTCCCTGGAGATGAGGGGCGCAGAGGGTTCCGGCCAGGCGCTTTCGTACGATCTCGGTGAGCTCCCAGGCGCTCAAGTTTTGGCCGTCATACTCCAACACGGTTTCCAGGATCGTGACGTGATCCCGGATGGAAATTCGCTCTTCCAGCAAGCGCACAAAAACCAGCTTGGCGAGCCTGGTGGCGGTGGGGGAGGCGGCGTAGAGATCGACCAGCGGTCCCTCTTCGCTCTTGAGAGACTTGAGCAGGCCTTCCACCAGGTAGCCGTAAGTGAAGAGTCTGCTCAGGTTGGCTGAAAGGGTTTCGGTGATGGCCATGCTGATCACGCTCTCGGGAGTGAAGAGCATACAGCCTTTGCTCTCGCACTCTTCTCTCAACGCGGGGACGACCCAGGCTGCCGGCATACCGTAGATGGGGTCCTGGGTGTGGATACCTCGAATATTCCGCTGGACGTGCTCTGGTCCGATGGCCAGCCAGAGCTTCGGATGCACCTCTCCCTCAAAGCAGACCTCGTCTCGAACCAGGATGCGAAAGAGGTTAGGGTCCATGTCCAGCTTGTCGGCGAAATGGATGCCTGGCAAGACGAAGCCTGTGCGATGGGCAAAAGCCAGGCGTAGACTGGAAACCCTCTCCAGCAGGGTCATCCCCTCCCCGGGTTCGACCAGACAGAGCAACGCCTTGCCGAGTTGAACCAGGATCTCGTAAGAACGGGATTGCTCATGGAAGTCCTGGCCGGTGGAGGGTCGCTTTTCCGGCTGTTTGCGAGTTCGAGTTGATTTGGGGCGATCGAGTTCGGCTATCACCGCCTCTACCAGATCGGCCTGAGCTGAATATTGGGATCGAACCAGGATCAGACATTCCATCACCGAGGCAAAGCTTTTCAGGGAATAGCCCTCCCGCAAAAGCCTTCGCAGAGTCCTCACGGTGCGGGTCTGCCCCAGGCTGACCTCTTCGTACGCACGGTGCAATTCCGGGCGATCAGCCCACAGCTTTTTCAGTCGAGCCTCAACCTGCCGGATGCTTAGAAAGCGCCAGGCGTTTCTCTTGAGAAGTGCAAAGAGTTCCGTCTCGTCGCTTCCCTGTACGCAACCGAGGTGCTCGTCTCCCCAGGTGAGTTCGCCGCCCGTCCCTTCGAGAAACGATACCGAAGGAAGAAGTACCCCCGTCTCCAGGGCAACGTCCCGGGCGACCGATTTCCACAGAGACAGAAACTTGTAACGCTCTTCGGGAGTGGTCGTGAGGGTCAGGACCTCTCGACCGGTGTCGCCGTCGGTCAACATCTTGTCCCACTGGAGGTTCTTTGTTATCTCTGAGAGGGCATCGCGAAACAGCCCATCCGAGGGCGTGCTGTTGCTGTTTTCCTGGCCGCTCGGCTCGGGTTCTGTCATGAACTTTTAGTTTAACACATGCTTACTCTTGTCCCAAGTCTTTTCAGCTCCGCTCCGAGGTGGCGCTCCAGAATGGTTCGGGCAATGACCTCGGCAGTGGGTGACTTGAGAATGGAGGAATGCGTCCCTTGGAGGTCTACAATTTCAATTTTCCCGAGAGCTACTTCGCCCCAGCCGGCATCTCTTAAGAGAATTCCTGAAAAATTGTTAGGGGGAGTTCGAAAGACCAGGATATTCCCTTCCATTGGCTTCGGTCGATAAGCGTTTCCAAGTCTTAGATTTAAGTCCAAAATTTCTTGATTTGGAGAGTTCCCGGGTTCGGGAACTGCTCGTAGAAATTCTGGAATAGGAACCCCTCTCAAGAACAGAAAATCGAGAAGGTTGCGCCAGGCTCCTCGCATCCCCGATAGCAACCCCGAGATTCCCCTGCGCCTTATAACCTGTATCGTGTGCCCCAAAATGTAGGTCCAGAACTGACGCCAGAACTCTAGCAGAGACAGCCTCCGCCAGTTATAGACCGTACCGTCTATGGCCACCACGAGTTTGATTTCAAGCCCTCTAAATTTAAGTTGACGAGCGACTTCATAGGCAAGTCGAGAATACAAAGAGTAGCCGACCAGGGAAAAGGGGCCGCGTGGGCACTGCTTCAGAAGAGCTTCAACCATGGATTCCGCGAGTTGCTCAAGGGTCGGGAAAGCGTCGCGTGGCTGGCGCAGTTCGATGACGGTCAGTTCCTCAGGAAAAAAATTGAGCAGATCCTGGGCCCAATTGATATCGCCTCCGATGGAGGGCACCAGCACCAGAGGGTCACTGGTCCCTTGGTTAAGGACCCTCAGCGTGTCGTCCTGGCCTCCGGAAAGATTGGCCAATAGCTCTCGAGGACTTGGATAGGTCCAGGTGGCGTCGCCGGCGACTGGAATCCCGAGCACTTCCGCCAGTTCGCTCATTAAGGAGAACCGCTGGACTGAGGAGATTCCGAGTTGCTCGAAGGGTGTTTCCGGAGCTACCATGCGTCTGCCGGACAGTACCGCGAGCCTTTCGCACAGGAATCGCTCCAAGGGGTCGGCAATGGGGGCGGCCGACCCTTCCGCCTCCCTGGAGCAGAACATCTCCGTGCAGGCGCCTCTTCGGACCTTTCCGCTGCTGGTTCGGGGAAGCTCGCCGGGGTTGACAAAAAAGATACATTGGATCCCCAGGTCGTGGTCTCTTCCGACCGCTTCTCTCACTGCTTGCTCTATGGCAGCCTTATCCCCCCGCCGAAGCTCCAGGGCCACCATCAGGGTCTCCCGGGTCCCGTCATCGCCGGCGAAAGCCACACTGGCTCCAGGTCCGATTCGAGGATCCGCCGCTTCCACAGTGAGTTCGATATCTTCGGGATGCACGTTGCGCCCATCCAGGATGATGAGGTCTTTTTTGCGCCCCACGACGTAGAGTTCTCCCTGATGAAGAAAGCCGAGATCACCGGTTCGAAGGGGAGCCGGAGAAGGCGAGTCTCCCCAGTGTCCGGTGGTGCGACTAGGTCCGTCCAGGGCGATCTCTCCTACCCGGTTCTCGGGCAGGCTCTGCCCGTCGTTCACAGATAAGATCGTGATGGATGTGCAGGGTGCTGGAGTCCCACAATTGACGTAGGGCAAACCTTCAGGGCTTTCTACCACAGAGCCCTCGTTCAGTGCCTCCCGGACGACCCGGATATGGGAACGCTTTCTGTCCGGTCCGGCCAGGGTGGCGCACAGCGTAAACTCCGCCAGTCCGTAAGCTGGCTTGAGGGCTTCCGGACGAAAACCGTAGGGCGCGAATCGCTTGGAGAAATCTTGCAAGGTCTTGAGGCGAACCGGTTCCGCGGCGCAGAAAGCGGTCTTCAGACAGGACAGATCGAGACTTCGGCAGTCCTCCTCGGAGATCTTACGGAGAGCTAGTTCATAGCCAAAGTTTGGCGCCCCTGTGGTGTGGGCTCTGAAGTCGGAAATCGCTTTCAGCCAGAGGGAAGGTTTCCAGAGAAAGGTGGATGGGTTCATGAGTATGCAGTGCCCACCGAGGTAGGTCGCCTGGAGAACTTTAGAGACCAGACCCATGTCGTGATAGACCGGCAGCCAACTGACCAGTGTCGCCCCCTCTGGTTGTTCGCAAACCTGCTGAATAACCCGATTGTTGGCCAGGATATTAGCATGGGTCACCATAACGCCGCGAGGAGAGCCGGTGGATCCTGACGTGTACTGCAGGTAGGCGAGTTCTTCCACGGTCGGTTCCACGGCGTCGTTTCGCTCCAGTTCAAGCTCGGAGGGGGCAAAGCACTCCAAACCCACCTCGTGAAACGACTCGCTCACCAAAAGCCTCGGGGAGCAGTCCGAGATCACTGCCTGCAAGTGGCGAAAACTCCGGGGACGGCGAAGAGGTTCGATCATCACGGGAATCGCCCCGGCATAGAGGCAGGCGTAAAAGGTCACCACAAACTCCAGGCCTGAGGGAAGGGCCAGCACGACCCTTTGGTGGGTGAGACCATGCCGGAAAAGATAGGCTGCTCTGGAGCGAACTCGCTGGAGCAACTCCTGATGAGTAAGACTTCCGGAGGCGAGCCCTTTACCGTTGATTTCGGTGTAGGCGATGCCCTCACTTCGCGCTCGGGCATTGAGCTCCAGTCGCGCAATGATCGATTGAGTGGCTCTTAGCATAGTCTCGTCAACCGGGCTCTCAAAGGATTCTTGTGCCTCAGCGTGGAGCTGAGCAGAACGGGGAACTCTTGATCCAACAACTCGACCTCGATCTGCTGACAAAAGAGGGCCAACAGAACCACGACTTCCACCAGAGCGGCCTTGCGGCCCAGACAGATGTGGTGTCCGCTACTAAAAGGCATGTAAGCCTCCTCCCTTTCCGCTTTCCGGTCCAGAAAACGCTCGGTCAGATAGCTGCAGGGGGACTCCCACAACTCCTTGTCGCGGTGGAGCAGATACGGAGAGACCACCACATCGGTTCCGGCTTTGATCGGCACCCCCAGGACGTCGATATCGACACTCGCTCGTCGTACCATGTGCCACACCGGGGGGTGGAGCCGAAGGGTTTCCTCTACCACCGCTTTGGTTTTAACAAGCTCTCCAATTTTCTCGAATTGAGGTTTCGAGCCGAGGACCGCCTCGGCTTCCCGGCGCAGCGCGTGGTAGGTTTCGGGTCTATGGTGAAGCTCCACCAGGCTCCAACTGAGAGTCAGAGCGGAGGTTTCACTTCCGGCAACCAGAAGGCTGACGATCTCGTCGCGCACCTCCTGCTCACTCAAACTACTCTCGGCTAACGCAGCCAGGATATTGTCGTCCTTCGACTCTGAACTTCGAGCCTTCCTGATCAAAGGCAAAGCGAAGCTGTCAAAAGCCTGGGCGATTTTCCGAAGGTTGCCCTGAAAGTCCGGCGAAATTCCGGGGCTTTCGCAAACCGACAAACCAGAAAGGGGGCCGATGGAGGCCACACTCAAACCGATAGCTCCAGCGATCGATTTGAAATCTTGTCCCAGTGGCCGACCGAAGGCGGTTCGGCAGATCACTTCCAGGGTCATGCGGTTGCACTCTCTGGCCAGATCGACTTCGATACCGTTTGGCCAGGCGGCTAACTTCTCTGCAAAGACCTCCAAGCTGTTTTCGAAGAACCGAGAGACAAACGGGGTACCGAACTGCCGGGCTAACACCTTCCGCCGCTCACTACCGGGTTTGTCCTCACTGGTGACGATGCCGTCTCCGAAAGCGAGTCGGAGGAGGTCCGCTCGCACAAATCGGCGATCTTTTAAGACAAAGCGGATTTGATCCGGTTGGCGAAAGATCACCGTTTCGCCACGGAAGGTCGCGATTCTCTCGGGTTGGCTTGAACCCGGAGTTTCGAGTAGTTTTCCTAAAACCTCGAGCACCCTGGCTCATACGGGGGAGTGGTGTGAGGACCCTCTTAAAGGCGATCCAGGAGTCAGGCCTCCTCCGGCACGTTTGAAACAAAAGTAAACGCATGTTTAAAAAACCTTAAGGGTCTCCAAAGTTGCCCCTTAGCTCCCTGGGTTAGGCTGGCGGCAAATGAGGTGTTTTAACCATTTTTGCATCATGCTGTTGCTCCTGGGTGGGAGCCTTGGACCGGGGTTGGCCGAGCCGGTAGAGCACGCGGAAGTTCGGGGACTGGCTGCCGCTCCGCCGGCCCTGGCCGAGAGCGAGCCTTCGCCCGAGGAGGCGGTGGTTCTCAGTTTATCGGAAGCGGTGGCCGCTGCCCTGGCGCAGAACCCTGATATAAGGGCCACCCGGGCCGCGGTGAAGGCGGCCGATTATCGAGTGGACCAGGCCGGTGCCGTGTACTCTCCGACGCTGGATTTCAACAACAACTTTACCCACAGCGAGTCCAGCCAGAGCTCAGGGGGAGTGGTCAGTAACGGGCTGCTCCTCTCCAGCCAGGGCCGCTCAGGCAACAGCAGAGACGTACTTTCTTCGTCTTTGAGTGCAAGAGCCACCCTCTTCGATGGCACCCGGGAGCCCACTTTACGCCGGGCCAAAGAGAACCTGACGGCGGCTGAGTTTGAAGCCGAGTCTACAGCCCAGGAGCTTATCCGAAAGGTCAGGGAGCTTTACTACCAGACTCTGCTGGATCAAGAACTCGTTCGTATCCAGCAGCAGCGGGTCGACAACGTCGAGCTTCGGCTCCAGCAGGCTCAGGGGTTCTACGAGGCCGGAACGGCGGCCCGCATCGAAGTGACGCAGGCGGAAGCTGAACTTGCCAGCGCCCAACTCGAAGCCATTCGTGCCGAGGCGCTTTTGCAGTTGGACTGGGTGCAGTTGAACGTCTTGATGGGAACGCCCGGTCAGCAAAGTTATCAGCTCCTGGCCGAGGAGCCGGGGAGCGTACCGGAATTGTCGGTGGAGGAGTTTATGGCGGTGGCCCTGGACGAGCGTCCGGAATTGCAGTCCGGCTGGGCTAGGATTCGGGCTCAGTTGGCTCAGGTAGATGCCAGCAGTGCGGCCCGCTGGCCCACTCTCTCGGCTTCGGCGGGTTATAACCTGAATGGTCAACCAACCCCCCTCGATCGCACCTGGAGCGCCGGGCTGATCTTGAGCTGGTCGCTGTACGACGGAGGCCTGAATCGAGCGCGGGCCGAGGAGGCCAAAGCGACGGCCGAACAACTGGCCGAGCAGTTGCAGTCGACCAGCAATCAGGTCTACCAGGAAGTGGCCACCGCCCTCACCGCCTGGCGAACCGCCGAGGCTCAGAAAACCACCGCGGATGCCGGGGTGAGGGCAGCCGAGCAGAACCGTTTCCTGGCCTCCGAACGGTACCGGGTCGGAGTCGGGAATTTTCTGGAGCTATCCGACGCGGAGGTGGCTCTGACCGAAGCCCTCATCGAGTCGGCCCGGGCGGGCAACGCCGCTCGCGCCGCTTCGGCTCAGTTGGCCCGGGCTGTCGGGCTGGTGGATATAAGTCAAGTCCGATTGGAGAAAGCATTGTGAAAAGAACAGGTTTATTCATCTTGATGGTCGGGTTGCTCAGCGGCGGGGCCTGGTGGTGGACCCATCGGCAAACCGCCCAGGAAAAGCCGGTCTATACCACCCGGGCGCTGCAAAAGGGTTCGGTCCGCTCCAAGGTGACTGCCACCGGAACCCTGCAGGCGGTGACCGAGGTGCTGGTGGGGAGTCAGGTCTCAGGCAACATCGAGCAGCTCTACGTGGGCTACAACTCGGCGGTGAAGAAGGGCCAGCCGCTGGCTCAACTGGATCCTAGCTCCTACCAGGCCAAAGTGACTCAGGCGGAAGCTTCGGTCAGCAACGCGGTGGCCAACCTTGAGAACGCCCGGGGCGATCTGGGCAACGCTTCGGCCAACGTGAAGTCGGCGGAAGCTGCCATCCTGGGGGCCCAGGCCAAACTGCAGCAAGCCCAGGCCGGAGTGCTTACCGCTCGAGCCTCCATCGATTCCGCCCTGGCGAGTTTGGAGAAAGCCAGGGCCAACCGGGACAACGCCCGGATCTCCAACGAGAGAAACAAGGAGCTGCGCAGCCGCGATCTCATCCCGCAGTCGGACCTGGACACCTCCGAGGCCAACTATCGGAGCGCCGAAGCGGATGTCTCTTCGGCCGAATCTTCCTACGCGGGGGCCCAGGCTGGGTTGACCTCGGCTGAGACCGTGGTGAGTTCGGCCCGGGCCGACGTGCAGGCGGCTCGGATCAAGAAAGACGCATCCGTCGAACTGCTGGCCGGAGCCCAGTCCAAGATCGGAGGGTTTCGGGCCCAGGTGACCCAGGCCCAGGCCAACCTCGACACCGCCACGATCGACCTCCAGCGCACCACCATCACCTCTCCCATCGACGGGATCGTGCTGGACGTGGCGATCACCGCGGGTCAAACCGTGGCCGCGCAACTGCAGGCACCAGACCTCTTCACCCTGGCCAAGAATCTGGACCAGATGCAGGTGGAGACCAGCGTGGACGAGGCCGATATCGGACGGGTGAAAGTCGGGACTCGAGCCGCGTTCACGGTGGATGCTTTTCCGGAGGAGCGGTTCGAGGGTCTCGTGGAGGAGGTGCGCCAGGCTCCGGTGGTCACCTCCAACGTGGTGACCTACACCGTCATCGTGAGCACCCGCAATCCCGACCTGATGCTCAAACCGGGGATGACCGCCACCGTGGAGATCTACGACCAGGAGCGTGACAACGTACTGCTGGTGCCCAATGAAGCTCTGCGCTTCAAGCCCTCGGAGGCAGAAAAGATGGACGAAAATCTGGTCTATACCCTGGATGGCTCCCGGCTGGTTTCCCACCCCATCAGCACCGGAGTGAGCGATGAAACGTTCAGCGAGATCCTGGAGAGTGAGCTACAGGAAGGTGCGGAGGTGGTGGTCTCCTCCAGTGATGCGGCTCGCAGGGCCCGACAATCGGCAACTCCGTCGCCTGCCGGCAGTAGAAATTCAGGCCGTCCGCCGAGGATGTTTCGCTGATGGCCGTCCTGCGAATTCATGAGTTGAAACGAACCTTCGGTAGTGGCGACACCGCCGTGCACGCACTACGGGGTGTCAGCTTTGAAGTGGAGGAGGGTGAGTTCATCGCCATCATGGGGCCGTCCGGTTCCGGAAAGTCTACCATGATGAACCAACTCGGCTGCCTGGACCGGCCGTCCGGGGGCAAGTATTGGGTGGACGGATTGGAAGTTTCCAAGATGGACGATGAAGAGCTGGCCGATCTCCGAAATCTCAAGATAGGCTTCATTTTTCAGGGCTTTCATCTGCTGCCTCGAACCAGCGCGGTGGAAAACGTGGAGTTGCCTCTTCTCTATCGGGGAATCCCCCAGAAGAAGCGTCGAGAGCTTTGCAAGGAGGCCTTGACGGCGGTGGGTTTAGCCCATCGTTTCGAGCACTACCCGGCTCAGCTCTCCGGCGGTGAGCAGCAGCGGGTGGCCATCGCCCGGGCTCTGGTCACCAAACCCAAGATCTTGCTGGCCGACGAACCCACGGGAAACCTGGATTCTGAGACCACTCTTTCGGTCATGAACATCTTGCAAGGGCTAAACGACCAGGGGTTGACCATCTTGCTGGTGACCCACGAACCGGAGATCGCCTGCTTTATGAAGCGTATCATACGCTTTAGAGATGGAGCGATTCAATCGGATGAACCGGTGCTCAGAAGGGAAAGAGCCTCGTGAAGATGATCGATGTCCTTCGCTTAGCTTTCCGGGCCCTGGCCCGCAACGCCATGCGCACCCTCTTGACCATGCTGGGGATGATCATCGGAGTGGCGGCGGTGATCACCATGCTGGCTCTGGGCAACGGGGCCAAGGCCTCGGTACAGGCAAGTATCGCCAGTCTGGGCACCAATACCCTGATGATCTCCTCTGGCTCGGTGAATAGGGGCGGGGTACGATCTGGTGCCTTCGGGAGTGAAAGCCTCACCGTGGAAGACGCCGAAGCCCTCCGCCAGGAGGCCGACGCGCTTATGGCGGTGGCCCCTCTGACCCAGAACAGCAGCCAACTCGTGTATCGAAACCAGAACTGGAACTCCAGCATCAGCGGCACCAACGCCGATTTCTTGATCGCTCGAAACTGGGAGTTGGAACGGGGGCGTTTCTTTTCCGACCGGGAGATTCGAGTGTCGGCCAAGGTGTGCGTGCTGGGTTCTAGCGTGGTGGAAAACCTGTTTGCCGGCGACGATCCTATCGGAAAGACGATCCGGATAGGAAGCGTACCGTGCGAGGTGATCGGCGTTCTGAAGACCAAGGGGGAGTCCGGTTTCGGGCAAAACCAGGACGACACCGTGCTGGTCCCTTACACCACCGCCATGAAGCGGATGTTCAGCTTGACCAGTCTGCGCACCATTCTGGCCTCCGCCAAAGACCAGGATTCGGTGGCCCTGGCCCAGCAGCAGATCACCGAGATCTTGCAGCGCCGCCATCGAAACACCCAGGAAGCGGACTTCACGGTGCGGAGCCAGGCGGAGTTTGCCGAGCGAGCAGCCGAGTCTTCCCAGGTGTTCACCGCTCTGCTAGCCGGGATCGCTTCGGTGTCGCTGTTGGTGGGAGGCATCGGAATCATGAACATCATGCTGGTCTCGGTCACCGAACGGATCAAGGAGATCGGGATCCGACTGGCGGTGGGGGCGAAAAAGCGAGATATTCGTTCCCAATTTCTGGTGGAGTCGATCGTGATGTCTTTAACGGGGGGTGGCCTGGGAGTCTTTTTCGCCCTTTTGGCCGCTCAGGTGGCCACCCGCTACTCCCAGTGGCCCATGCTGGTGGAGCCTGGGTCGGTGGTGCTGGCTTTCACCTTTTCCGCAGCGGTCGGGGTCTTTTTCGGCTACTACCCGGCGGTCAAAGCTTCTCGTCTCGATCCTATCCAAGCGCTCCGTTCGGAATAGGCCTATGCCCTGCGCTTCCAGCAACGGAAAGTGAGCTTTCCTCCCGATTCGTCGAAGCCGAAGACCAGGTCCTGGTCCTTGGCGTTTGTAAAGCTCGGCTGCTCCTCACCCGCACGGTTGAAAGCATAATGTCGCTGTTCGGAACCGGGCTCAGTACAAAGCGCGACCGTTGGGGAGTAGGGCTGGCAAAGAGCCGGAGAGTCTCCTGGATAGAGCAGCCTAACTCCTCGCCACTCTACGGTGGGGCCGGGAGGGTGTTTCATTTCAATGGACAGCGACTTGAGGTCGAAATAGAAGTCGTCGGAGTGACCGTCGGCCAGAATGACGCAGCCCATTCCGAATCGTGCTGCCGAAGTCTCGGCCAGGTCGAGTCGAGGACCTTGAAACGGTTTTCCTCTTAGTCGCACGTCGGTGCACTCCACCAGAACGACCGTTTCGTCTTTCTGCTGCCCCAAAAAGATCCGTTCATCGAGGGGGTAATGGACCAGTGGTAGGCCCATCTCCCGGTATTCCCAGACGACCTTGCCGGAGTCGGTCGTAAGGCAGGTGAATGAGCGGTGGGTAGATAGATAGAAGTGCTCACCTTCCAGGATGGCAACAGCTTCATTGGCCTTGAGTTCAAGACTCCAACGGGGAAAGGCCTCAGGTGGGGGGTCCGGCAGTTCTTTCAGCAATTGCTTCAAGCGCAGGTTGTCAGGGTCTTCTCTCACTCCCCTTCAATTCCCGGAAGTTACTGTAAACCCTTACGCCCTAAGGATATGGCCAGAAATAACTTTCTGGTTTCGGGCGTCGAGGCGCCCTTCTGGCAAGGTGCTTCGGGCGTGGTTTATCGGGAATAAATGAGAACGAAGCGACGCAGCCAGAAGGGATGGATCGGCGGCCAAAATCGGGAAGTTATTTCTGGCCATATCCTAAGCGTAAACTTCTTCAAAGGCGACTTTCAAGATGGTGTTCCACATGCGGTCGAAGCGCGATTCCGAATAAGCTTCGAAGGGGTCCGGCTTGGCCGCCAAACTGACTCCGAACTCCCTGGCCCCGTTGCGAAGGGTCCGTTGCCAGACCACGTTGCCGCATCGTTCAGAGAAGAGGGGCGACTCGGAGTCAATGATCTCGATGGTTTTGCCGAGATAAGAGTTCGCACTGGTTCTGATCCGAAGACCGGAGTCACTGTAGTCCATGATTCGAGCGGTTGCCACTCGAAAGCCAGATCCGAAAGTCACGTACACCGAGCAGTTACGGCGGGGTTCACTCCGCTTGTCGACTGCCACCTGTTCTTCTGTCAGGAGGTTGTTATTCACGTTTTGTCTCCTTTCCAAGACTCCCAGCCCGCAGCAAAATGGGCAGACCAAACCCAGGGTCACTAACATAAGGGGAAAACAGCCCCGGTCCGGTGGGCCGTCGAGAGAGTCTGCCGAGCATCCGGTTGCTCGGTAGACCTATTTCGCTAAGTCTAGCTTACCCTCGTGGTTGGAAACTAAACCTGAAAGGTTCACGGGACACTTCCCAGGAGCTTCACGATGTCGCCCAGGCTGGTCAGATCTTCAGCGGTGGCGTCGGGGAAGAACTCTTCCAAAACAGGTGCGGCGTAGGGTCCGGTGGCAACCCCCAGGCTGCGCGCACCTACACTCTTGGCGGCTTCCAGGTCCCGGGGAGTGTCGCCCACCACCCAGCAACGCTTGGGCTCAAACCGCTTGCCGTAATGGCGACAAGCACGCTCCAAAGCGACCCGAGCCAGTCGATTTCGATCGGCGCAATCCGAACCGAAGCCTCCTACCGGGAAATATCGGTTAAGGTCAAAGACACTAAGTTTTCTACGGGCCGTGCTCTCCAGATTTCCAGTCAGCAGTGCCATGGGGACTTCCCGCCTTAGAAGATACTCCAAAAGCTTCCGTACCCCCGGTAGCAAGACGCTGGCTTGCTTCAACTCCTCCTCACGCTCATCCAGGAGTCGGGCATACTTGCGCAGGATGAGCTGTTCGGTCTCCACCCATTCTCGCTTAGGAAAATTGATGACTCCGAAGGCCTCTCGTACGATCAAAGGATCAGTCTTACCCGCCGGGGCTACACCCTCCGGAAATGTGTGCCCGGTGATCTTGGTAAAGGCCACGGTCAGGCATTTCATGGAGACTTTTCCGCAGAGTAAGAGGGTCCCGTCGATGTCGAACAGGACCAGGTTTGAGCCGGTAGCCATTCGGATCAGTCACCACTTTCCAAAAATTCAGAGAAGAGTTGAGGCAACTCTTTGAGTGAGACCACCCGGAATCCCTCATCCTGGGCCTGGGCCCAGGCGTCCTGCAGGTTGTAGCCCCAGTCTGCAAGAGCGGTGCTAGCGCCGGTGGGTTTGACCTGGTGGAGATTTTCAAGCAGATCATCGATGAACAGAACCTTCGAGGGGGAAACCTTGAAGTGCTGAGAGATCCCTTGGATCTGGTCGGCCTTGTGTTCGGAGAATTCCTTGCCAAAGACCGGCCAGTAGCGGCCGGTGGAGTTCAGGAGGGCCTGGGCCGAGGCAGTATCTTTGGTGGTGGCCAGGGCGAGTCCCGAAAACTGCTCCTCCCATTTCTCCAGTACCTCCAGCAACTCGGGATAAGGCTGTTGCCAGGAGGCCCAGAGGGCAGGGTCGGTGTCGCGAATGTGGGCTCGCAGCATGTAAAACACTCGATCGAATTTGGCGGCGGAATCGGCCCGCCGGGAGCGCTCTTTTAGAAAGCTCTCGTACGGCATTTGAGCCAGATCTCGCTCCGGGTCTTCCTCCATCAAGGCAAGCAGAGTATAGAAGTCGTGCCCGGTGCGCGCTAGCGGCCGACCTCGCAGAAACCCGCGTTCAAACTCCCGCTGGTCCAGCCGACGCCCGGTCAGTTCCTCATAGGCCCTCCAGCCGGTCTGAAAGCACTCCCCGGCGGAGTCCCAGATCACGCCGTCAAAGTCGAGCGCCAGGACCCGTTTGGTCACGCGGGTAGCCCGGCCAGCGCCTCGATGGCCCGCTCGATCCGGCTGATGCATTCTTCTCGTCCCACCAGTAGGAGCAGATCGTAGAGCCCCGGCCCACCCCCTACTCCGGAGACGGCCAGACGGACCGGATGGATCAGGCGTCCCGCGCCACACTCGGCGGCCGCGGTCACGGCCTGGAGTTCGGCCTCCAGGGTAGCCACATCCCAGGCACATTCTTTCAGTCGGGTCTGGTAGGCCTTTAAGAGCCCGGGAGAGTCTTCTTTCCACCTTTTCTTAACGGATTTCTCGTCATATTCTGTGGGAGCCTGATAAAAGTACGCGCAGCCCTCCACGTAGTCGGGGTAGATGCTGGCTCTCTCCCGCATGACCTCGATGATAGCGGCCATCTTTTTCGGCTCCGGCTTGCTCAGATTGGCCTGCTCAAAAAACGGATCGAGTTGCTGCGAGAGCGCCTCGCCGGGCATCTCTCGGAGGTGGAGAAAATTGATGTGCTTGAGCTTGGCCACATCGAATACCGAGGCCGATTTGCTGATGCGCTCGAGGGAAAAGGCATCGGCGATGGACTGGAGGTCGGGGTAATACTCTTTGTCGTCACCGGCACTCCAGCCCAACAGGGCCAGGAAGTTGACCAGCCCCTGGGCCGAATAACCGCCCTCCCGGTAGGACTCTACCGAGACATCGCCGTCTCGTTTGGAGAGTTTTTTCTTCTGCTCGTTGACGATCAAGGGAAGGTGGGCGTAGCGCGGAGGTTCCCACCCGAAGGCCCGGTTGAGGAGAATGTGCTTGGGGGTAGAACTGAGCCACTCTTCCCCCCGGATCACGTGGGTGATGCCCATCAGGTGGTCGTCCACCACGGCGGCTAGGTGATAGGTGGGGAAGCCGTCCTTTTTCATTAAGACCTGATCGTCCACCGTGGAGGTGTTGATGGAGACCGTGCCCCGCACGATGTCGTCAAAGACGACGTTCTCGTCGGCCGGTACCTTCAAGCGGTAGGCGTGAGGCTCACCCGCCTGGATGCGCTTTTGGGCCTCGGTCTTATCGTAGTCGCGATAGCGCCCGTCGTACCCCGGGTTCAGACCGGCCGCCTTCTGCTGCTCGCGCATCTCTTCGAGCTCTTCGGGAGTGGCAAAGCAGGGATAGGCCAGACCCTTCTCCACCAACTTGTCGACGTGCTCTCGGTAAATGGCCAGCCGCTCGCTCTGCACGTAGGGCCCCGCCTCGCCCGGACGGTGGGGGCCTTCGTCCGGCTCGATGCCTGCCCAGCGCAGGGACTCCAGGAGGTTTTCTACCGCGCCCTCCACCAGTCGGCTCTGGTCGGTGTCTTCGATGCGCAGCAAGAATTTACCGCCACTGGCTCGGGCAAAGGCCCAGTTGTACAAGGCTGTTCTCAGGCCGCCCACGTGAAGATAGCCGGTGGGGCTCGGGGCGAATCGTACTCGTGTCAAGGGAATTCTCCTATGGTTGCTATTCTATGGATTGAACTTCCCAGTAGTCCAGGTCGTTCCAAATCGTGAGTTTGTGGGAGTCGTCTTCGAGACTTTGCTCCCATTCGTCGCGCAAGTCTTCTTCCGCTTCGTCCAGAAGGTCCCGATCGGTTCGGAAGGTCACCCGGGCGGAGCGGTCTTCCACGTCATCTTCGCTACCGCCGGGTACCGTGTCCACCATTCCCAGACGAGCGAGTAGCCCGTACTCTTGCGAGCTGACCTGGAAGCTGAGGGTGGCCAGGGTCTCCATCTCGTCGTCCTCGTCGCTCTCCTCATCCTCAAGACCGAACCACTGCATTTCGATGGCTCGTGCCTCCAGATACTTCCCGTCTCCCAAATGGATCTGTTTCACTCGTCGAACCAACACTTCAGAACTCATACCGGCACCTCCACTTTCTCCAGAGCTTCGGCCACCACTTCTAATCCGACCCTGCCCGAGGCATCGGTCATAGAGTAGACCCGGTGACCCAGAGTGACGCTCGCTAATTCCTGGATATCTTCGGGAGTCACGTACTCTCGTCCCTCTAAGAAGGCCCTGGCCTGGGCTGCTCTGCGCAGGGCCAGCCCGCCCCGGGGAGAGACCCCGGTGACCCCGTTTCCAACCCCTCGGGTGTAGCGCACCAGATCGACCAGATAACCGAGCAGTACGTCGGAAACCTCGACCTGCTTGACTTGAGCCTGCAGGGATTTGATCTCCTCAGCACTGAGGACCGGTTGCAAAGACTCGATGGGGTGCTGAACAGCCTGGTCTTTCAAGATCGCGATTTCAGAATCTCGGGGTGGATAGCCCAGCGATGACTTGAGCAAAAACCGGTCCAACTGGGATTCGGGGAGAGGGTACGTCCCTTCTTGCTCGATGGGGTTCTGGGTGGCTACCACCAGAAACGGCTCGGGCAGGTGGTGGGTGACGCCGTCCACCGTGACCTGACGCTCTTCCATGGCTTCGAGAAGGGCGCTCTGGGTCTTGGGGGTGGCCCGGTTGACCTCGTCCATCAGGATGATCTGGTGGTGAAGCGGTCCGGCTCGAAACTCGAACGTGCCCTCTTTCTGGTTGTAGATCTGCACTCCGGTGAGGTCGGAGGGGAGCAAGTCCGGAGTACCCTGAATCCGAGCGAAATCGCAATCAAGGCTCCGAGCCAGGCTTTTCCCCAGGATGGTCTTGCCCACCCCGGGGGCATCTTCCAACAGGACATGCCCGCCCGCCAGTAGCGCGATGACCACGTGGTTGATGGCCGGACTGTCTCCCCGCACAACCTTGCGCACGTTGTCCAGAAGTCGACTAGCAGCGGACGCGAGAGAAGACAATGTCAAGAGGCTCTATCGACCCTTGGAGAGGTCTCGAAGAGGGGTCAGCTTCTTGCCTTCGGGTACGTACCGCTCGATGAAGGCCTCGCTACCGGGGAAAGCGTGAAGATCGATGTTGATGACTCGCCCTTCGTAGGCCACCACCGGCTTGCCGTCGTGGGGCAGAGGGGTGTGACCGATCACCACGCCTCGAACACCCATGCCATCGAGCATTTCGTCCATCTCTTCGGGCGTGAAGGGCACCGTGCGAGAGCCGGTACAGTAGTCGTAGCCCCAGATTTTTCGACTCCACAGAAAGGACTCTTTGGCCAGTTTGTATTGGTCGGCGGGCAGGTCGACGATCTCGTCGATGGGGAGCCAGAAGTGCTTGGGGTCGGGGGCGGTGTGGGCAAATAATCGGTTGTTGACCTTGACTCCGAGCCGCAGGTGCTGCCGCAGGAAGTCTCCCATCTCGGTATCCATGGCTTCCTGCCAGTCTTCCAGTTCGCCATAGCCCTCCACCGTGGCCTGGCCTCCCTGGACGTACCAGTTGAGAAACTTCAGGAGTCGCTCGATCTGGGTCTGTTCCAGACCCATGCCAGCGATGGCGTGACGCACGTGCCGGTTCTGGCCCACCGCATCCAGAAACTCCTTGAGTTGCTCCATTCCCAGGAAGCTAAAAACGGAGTGCGCTTCCAGCATCATCTCGTCATGATTTCCCAGAATGGTGTAAAGGTGCGAGTCGAAATCCTCGTTTTGTTCGTGCAGGGTCTGCAATTGGTGGTGGAGAGAGAAAAGGGTGTCGAGGATGCGCTTGGCCCCCATAACCCACTCCGACTGGGGGCCTTCCAGGGGCTCGTTGCGCCAGTCTACGTAGTCGCCGATCAAGATGAGATCGACTTGACTGGCCTCCGGGTTCCAGGCCACGGTGCCTGGCAGAATGAGGTCGTTCTCCCGCAGCAGCCTTTCCAGGCGATAGTAATCACCATGCAAATCTCCGATGGCTACCAGAAGTCGGGTATCCTTCTCTGCTTCGGAAGATCCCTCGGGAGTCTCTTCCTTTGATTCTTTCACTTCAGTATCCATCTAGGGTTCCTAAACATTCGTGGAGGCGTCAACTTCTGCTCAATATCCTAGCATCCCTTTCCTTTCCTTATCAGAGTCGAGGTTTTGAAGGATTATCATCTATTTGTACCAGGTTGCAAGGCCTCCCAGGCCCTTACTTGAAGGCCGCCTTCACCGCTTGAATCCACTCCTCAACCTTGCCGGTGAAGGCTTCAGGCAGATACTCCCAGCCAAAAAAGAGAGCGCAGCCCATCACCACCCAGCTGATCATCTTGATGGCCGCCTTTTTTTGGCGCCACTGGCGTAACTCTTCTTCGTCTTTGGCCATACGAGCGGCTCGCACGGCCCCGTCGAGGACGGATTGATGGCAACTTTGGCTGCAAAAAATCCCTTCAGGGTAAGAAGTCGCACAGAGATCGCAGAGCGGTATGGAGCAACTTGAACAGCGGCTCGTGGCTACCGTTTCCTGGTGATTGAGGCAGTGTGATTGCATGCTCGTCCTCCTGGTTTCGGAATTTCGTTTCCTGCTTGGCACACCCTTTCGGGCTGCTTCGAGTTTGCAGGTTCGTCCATATCAGGAGCGTAGCCGGAAATCCTCTGGGTCACCGTCAGAGGGTTTCCGGCTGCGCTCCTAGGAATAGACTTCACCGATTTGGAGGAAAGTAGTTGGCTGGGCCGTCATTCCTAGGCAGAATAAAAGAATATATCGCATCTAAGCTTCAGGGAGCGTTGGGGTTTAGTAGACACCTGCAGCTCTCTAGTCATCAAATTCAACTTTTGGAGCTTCAACGGGCGATCGCTGTAAGCGATTTCCGTAGTAGGAACCTCTTCGCTAATCCGCGTTATCAAGACCCGCGGCGCTTGAGTCTGAGCGAATTTTCCGTCTTTTCACAAAATGGAGAAGATGGCATCATTCAGGAGATTTTTAGACGGATTGGTACCACAAACCGAGAATTTGTCGAGTTCGGAGTTTGGAAGTCCGGGAACAATACCATAAACTTGCTACTTCCAGATTGGTCTGGTCTTTGGTTGGAAGAAAATGAGGACTCACTTTCAGGCATTCGAAAAGATTATGGAAGAGAGTTGAAGTCGGGTCAACTCCGACTGCAGTCGGCCCATATTACGGCTGAAAATATTCTGGACCTATTTAAAAAAAATAAGGTCACTTCTCAGTTTGACTTGCTCAGTATTGATGTCGATGGAAACGACTACTGGCTCTGGGAGTCGGTTTGTAGCGTCTACCAACCGCGTGTTGTGGTCATTGAATATAACGCCAAGTTCCTTCCGCAGGACGAATGGGTGATGGAGTATAATCCGGACCACGTCTGGGACCAAACCAGCTACTCGGGGGCCAGCCTCAAAGCATTGGAGTTGCTAGGGAGAAAGCTCTCCTACACGCTGGTGGGGTGCGACTTTACGGGCAATAACGCATTTTTTGTTAAGAATGAATTGGTTGGGGAAGAGACCTTTTATCCTCCGTTTATCTCGGAAACCCATTATGAAGCACCGAAGCATTTCCTGGTGATGGAGAGTGGTCATCCAAGCCGATTCGGGCCTTATGTTCAGCCGCTTGGCGCAGGGAGGGAAGGCCTTTGAGTGGGCCGTAGAAAGATTTTCATCGAAGCTCAGGGGCTGCTAGATCCCCATTTTAGTGGTGTTGGTCAGTATATTCTCGGTATTCTTCGCGGGTTGGATCAAGTGCTGGAGCAGATTTCGAGCCAAGGCGGAGAATGTCCGGAGGTTAAATTAATCCTCCCTTTCGATAAGCTGAGAAAGTTTCAGTCCTTCGGTTTTAAGAACCTGGGGTATCGGATCGTGCCTTTCACCTTCGACCTCATGTCTGCCCTCCTGCATTCTCACCGTCTCCCTCCCCTAGACCGGATCTGCGGCAGGGGAGTGTTCCTCTTCACACGTTTCACCACCAGCAAACTGAAATATTGCCCTTCGATGGTTGTGATTTACGATTTGTCCTATGAACTGCACCGGCAATACGTTGAGACCAGAAACGGTGCCTTTCTTCGCAAAGCAGTTCCAGAGAGTTTGAAAAGGGTTTCGCGGGTCATAACCATCTCTGAAAACGCTCGGAGCGAACTCATTCAGTTTTACGGGCTGGATCCGCGGTCTGTGAAGATTGCTTCACCGGCAGCGGATGCGGCCACATTTTATCGACGCAACCCGGATGAGATACGAAGGACCCGCGCGCACTATGAAATTCAGAGCGACTACATTTTGAGCCTTTCCAATTTGGAGCCAAGGAAAAACTTAGAAACCCTTGTGGACGTCTATGGTGCCTTACCCGGAGAGGTCCGCGATCGCCTTGGCTTGTTGCTGGTGGGAGAGCTGGGGTGGAAAGCCAATCGGCTGGCCGAAAAGGTCCTCACATGGGCTGAGCGTGGTCGTAACATAATGCGCCCTTCCACCTACGTGATCGACAAGCACAAGCCCGCTATTTACTCCGGAGCGGCGATGCTCGTCTATCCTAGCCACTATGAGGGTTTTGGTATTCCGCCTCTGGAAGCCCTGGCTTGTGGCACTCCGGTCATAACCTCCGACAACTCTTCTCTGCCTGAAGTGGTGGGTCGGACCGGGCGAATGGTGCCCAGTGAGCGACCGGATCTCCTTCAGAACGCTATCCTCGATACCTATACCAATCTGAGGGAAGAAACCACTAGGGTGAACGCTCTTGGGCCTGCTCAAGCCCGTCGTTTTTGTTGGCTAAAGAGTGCTCGGGTGTTTCTAGATGCGGCTCAGGAACTACAATGAGGACACTTAGAAGTGAGACGCTCACTGAGATTTGCCGCTTTCCAATCTGTTTCGAAAGTCGCGTGAGACTACTGGATCGCTGGGCGCACCACCGAGAGTGTTCCCCTCATCTGCGCCGATTGGCTCGTTTCCTTTTGGCTCTGGGCTTCGGTTGCATGAAATTTCAGAAACTTTTTAAGACTTGTCAAGAATTTAAGGTCGCAAGCGGTGAGTTTGTCGGGGGGAGGGATTTTGACCGAGCGCGTCCATCGGACACCCTTCACTATTTGCCGTTTGTCGACCGGCAGGGAACGGGGTGGCTAAGCCTGGGAGTAAAAGCGATAGTTTATCGTTACTCGGACCCTTTACAGGCTCGGGTGGAATGGCGTCATTGGCGCTTGGACTACCTCCTTGATGGGCAGAGGTCGACTGAACTGGTTCCTTGGGACGGAGGCTGGTTATGTCTCTTGTCTGTGCCTTATGGGCTGGGAGGTAGTCCACCGCACCGATTCATCGCATTCAACGATCGGTTAGCTCCTATCTCCGCTACCCAGTCTTTTTTCTTTCCTCGGTCTCGTGCTCATAGCCTGTGCTTAAGCACGAATGGAGAGGTTCTGATCGGGCTTGGGTCTTCCCTGGTTCAGGTGCCTGCTTGCCAGGTACGGGCACGGCTTGAGCCCTTGAACGAGGCCACGCTAGAGTTCCCGAGTGCCCGCACTTTGCGCGAACTCCAAACACTGAGGAAAGGATTTTCTTTTCCAGGTTTCTAAACACGACAAGATGGAATGTGACGTTTTGGTCGTGGGAGCCGGCCCAGTGGGCTTGATGCTCGGTTGTGAGTTGGCCCGGCGGGGTGTTTCTCACCGGATTGTTGAGAGTAAGCCCGCCCGTGAGGTGTATTGCAAGGCGCTGGGGGTGGCCCCTCGCAGCATGGAGATTTTTGACCAGTTAGGCGTCTTGGATGAGGTGAGGGCCCGAGGTTTTCATTTCAGGTCCATGAACCTGGTGGTGCCCGGGCAGCCGGTCCGCACCACACCCACCCAGAGTGAGGAGCTACCTTACGGCTACTTTTGTCTGGCTCAACCCGATACCGAAGTGGTCCTTGAGGAGTACTGGTCTCGTTTCGGAGGCCGGATTCAACGCGGCCAAGCGGTGACAGGGCTACAGCAGGACGCCGAGGGAGTTAGTGCGCAAACCGAGTCCGGGGAAGAGCTGAGAGCTCGCTATTTGGTTGGATGCGATGGCGCCCACAGCACGGTGCGCAAACTCTTACAGGCCCCTTTCGAGGGGGCGCGATTTCCCATGACCTTTTTGCTGGGTGATGTGCGACTGAATTGGGACAAGCCTCCCCGAGACAACTGGCAATTCGTGCAGTTGGAAAACGGTGAACTCCGAAACGTGGTCACCGTCATTGCCAATCCGACCGGTCCAAACCGCTACCGAATATCGGCCGCCATTCCGGACGATTTTGAGTGCCCCGAGCACCCTCCCCTGGACCTACTGAAAGAAGTGCTCGGTCCGGCTCTTCCTCCAGGAACCGAGATCTCGGATCTGCGTTGGAGTTCGCGTTACAATATCAGCCATCGGATCGCAGGCTTCTACCGAAAGGGGCGGGTGTTTCTGGCCGGAGATGCCGCCCACATCCATCCTCCCATCGGGGGCCTGGGTATGAACACCGGCCTGCAAGACGCCCACAACCTGGGTTGGAAGTTGGCCGGGGTGACCCAGGGCTATTTGTCGGAGAAGGTGCTCGAGAGCTATCAGGCCGAGAGGTTGCCCGTGGGCCATCAAGTGGTGGAGGTTACGGCGGCTCGAATGGAGCGAGCCACCGGCGGTCAGAGCGAGGTCCATGAACCCGCCCACTTCGATAGCCAACTCTTCATTCGCTATCAGCCCAATATCCTGGTGGCCGATCAGGGGGCTCCGGTGGGAGAACGGTTGCCCACTATCTCGGGCCTCAAGCGCCCTCACGTGAGGGGAGAGGTCCGAACTGCGGAACTGTTTCGAGACGGTCGGTTCAAGCTCATGCTCGACTCCTCCCTGGGTTGGAACGGTTCGTCACAAACCTCTCTGGGTCGGCACCTCACTTGCTATCAGGTCTGCGCCGAGCAAGAAGGGGCTCAAATGCATAACGCTTTTTGGGACAGCCAGGGTGATTGGCGAAAGCACTTTGGAATCCGGGCGGTACTGGTGCGCCCCGACGGAGTGATCGGCTGGCTGGGAGACGACCAGAAGGAGCTGCAAACCTGGCTGAACCAGATCGTGTAATGGCGGGAACGTGAAGGAGTTGAACCTTCCCATCGCCTTGCAGCGAAACAACAGTTTTGAAGACTGCGGAGGCCACCGGACCTCATCCGCTCCCAGAACCGGGTTTCTCTTTGCAGGGGCTGCGCCCTTGTAGGATGTCGATAGAGGACGAGCTTTCGGTTTCAAGAACGGCTTGCCAATGGACGCTGACTTCCAAGAAGAAGCTCTCCCGCATTTAGACGCCTTGTATCGCTTCGCTCTGCGTCTCACTCACAATGAAAAAGACGCCGAAGATCTGCTGCAGGATACATTTTTACGGGCCTATCGCTTCTGGGATAAGTATCAACAGGGTTCTAACTGCAAAGCCTGGCTTTTTCGGATCATGAAGAACCAGTTTTTGAATCAGGTCGATAAGCACAATCGAACCCCCGATCAGACTTCTCTCGACGACACCGAGGAATGGTACCTGTATGGCCAGCTTAAAGACAACGGAGCCGAAGCGATTCGCAACGACCCGGCCAAGATCTTTGAAATCAGAGACTGGGGTGAGCAGATCCAGGAGGCCGTCGATCGTTTGCCCGACGAATTTAAGGAGCCTCTGGTTCTTTACGACGGGGAAGGTCTCTCCTATCAGGAGATCGCGGAGTTACTCGAGTTGCCCATCGGAACGGTGCGTTCCCGCCTGAATCGGGCACGCAAAAAGCTCCAGAAAGACCTGGCACCGGTCATGCTGGAGCATAGTAAGGATATGGAAGCGAAGCTTAAATGATCGCTGCGTCTTTGGTGTTTTCTCGGATCACCTGGATGAAGTGAGCCATGACTTCCCGGGCCACCGGGAGAACCTCGTGCTTCAGGACCACGGTCACGGCTTCGTTACCGTTGCACTGCTCTTTCTCGGCGGCTTTCTGAATGGCATCGTTGGTCAGCCATTTGGTAGTGGGCAGTTTGTACGTCACTTCTACAAAGCTCTTGTTGCCCTTGCCGGCATCCGAGCTTTTTCGGACCACGACTTCATCCAACGCTTTGCTGTGAGGGCCACTCTTGATCTGCTTGGTGAGGGTTTTCTCTTCTCCTACCGCGGGGGCGGAGATCACCAAAAGGTTGCCATCGTCGTAAATCTTGCTCTTCTCGAAAGCGAAGGTTTTGGCACTGGGTACATCCAGAAACCGCAAGCCGCCCAGCTTGGTGGGAGAGCCTTCGGCTACATACTCCCCGTAGATCTCCGTAAGGAGGATATCGATCTCTTCTCCGATGCGAGCCAGGTTAAGCTCGGCTGTTGCGTTACTCGCCATGAAAAAATCCCTTCTAGTTATCGGCCTGCCGCGTTCTGAGTCAGGCGCGACATGTCCTTTTCCACCGCCAACCCGGTTTTAAACCCTACAGGGTTACAAATCGGGCTCGCTCGATCCCATCAAGACCGGCCACCTTGTCTTGAGCTGCGCTGCTGGGAAGTTCGTCGATGCTCATGACCATGATCGCGTTGGTGCGAGGCATGGCCCGACCCACCTGCATTTCGGCGATATTGACCCCCTCGCGACCCAGTAAGCTACCGACTCTGCCCACCACCCCGGGCTGGTCGGTCTGCCAGGTGATCAGCTTGTGCCCGGACAAGATCACCGACAGGCGCAAGTTGTCCAGAGCCACGACTCGCGGTTGGTCGTCCTCGAAGATGGCTCCGGTCGCCATCATTTTGCCCTTACTGGTGGAGAGCTTGAGGTCGACCACCGAAGAATATATGGCGGATTTGGCAGATTTGGTCTCCCGGACCTCCACCCCGCGCTCTTCGGCTACCAGTCCGGCGTTTACGAAGTTGACCGTCTCGGGGGAACCACAGGCCAGCACCCCTTTGACCGCGGCCTTGGTCAGCAGTCCCAGGTCGTACTCTGAAAGGTTGCCCTTGTAGACCACTTCGATCGACTGAACCTTGCCGCCTAGCAAGGAGTAGAGTAGACAGCCCATTCTTTCGCACAGGGTCACGTAGGGCTTCAACTCTTTCAAGACGGACGGAGGTACGTAGCTCAGGTTGACCGCTGAGCGAGGAGATTTGCCGTCCAACACATCGCGGATCTGTTCGGCCACATCGATGGCCACCCGCATTTGAGCCTCCTCCGTGGAGGCTGCCAGGTGGGGGGTCAGAACCAGGTTGCTCACTCCGCGCAGGGTCGAGTCGGCGGGCAAAGGCTCGGCTTCGAACACGTCGAAGGCGGCTCCGCCGAGGTGTTCTTGCAGGACCTCCACCAGAGCCTCCTCATCCACGATACCGCCCCGGGCGCAGTTGACCAAAAAGGCCCCCTTTTTCATCCGCAGGAGCCGAGCTTTGTCGAACAGGCCGACCGTCTCCTTGACCTTGGGCACGTGCAGGGTCACGAAATCGGATTCGGCGAGCAGGCTGTCCAACTCTCGAGGTTCGGCTCCGGATTGCTCCACGGCTTCGTCCGATACAAACGGGTCGTAGGCCAGTACTCGCATCTTAAAGCTGGTGGCCCGGGCGGCGACTTCGCGCCCGATACGGCCAAAGCCGACGATGCCGATGGTCTTGTTGTAGAGTTCGTTTCCGGTAAATAGCTTGCGGTCCCATTTGCCGGCGTTCATGGTGCCGTGGGCCTGGGGCACCTTGCGGGCCGCCGCCAGAATAAGGGCAATCGTGTGTTCAGCAGCACTGATGGTATTGCCCTGAGGTGAGTTGATGACCAGGATGCCCCGGGTGGTGGCCGCCTGCACGTCGATGTTGTCGACTCCCACTCCGGCCCGCCCGACCACCTTCAACTGGTCGGCAGCTTCCAAGATTTTTCGGGTCACGGTGGTCGCCGAGCGCACCATCAAGGCGTCAAATCCTTTGATCTTTACGCACAGCTCATCCTCCGAAAGCCCCGTTTCCACGTGCACGTCCAGGTGCTCTTTGAGTTCGGACAGCGCATCCTCGGTGATGGCATCGGCGATAAATACTTTTCCCATGGGGGCGGGGCTACGGTGGAGCTTCGACCGACTCCTTCATGGGGGTAGACACAACGGATTTGAGTGTGTATCATAACCTCCGCATGGAGCGGTGGCCGAGTGGCTTAAGGCGTGCGCCTGCTAAGCGTATGGGGGGCAACTCCCGCGTGGGTTCGAATCCCACCCGCTCCGCCAACCAAAAAAGGACCGATTTCGGTCCTTTTTTGGTTCCTCTTAGGCTTCTAACCCTCGGCCGGTACCATGACCACCCGGGGCAGCACGATTCGAAAACCGATGTCGTTTCGTTGATAGTCTTTATTGAAGCTGCTCCGGGATGAGGATCGACACTCCCAGGGAAAGCTCTTCCAGCTGCCCCCTCGCACGACTCGATCTTCACCAGTTTTGGGTCCGGTGGGTTCTACGATGAAGGCGTCGGGGTATTCTCCGAAGCGGTCCTCGCACCACTCGGACACGTTACCGTGCACGTCTAGAAGTCCAAAATAGTTGGCCGCTCCCAGGCTCCCAACGGGGATCGTTTCCCGGCGATATTCGCCTTTGCCCTCCAGGGCAAACGGCTTGCTAGCCTGATAGTTGGCCAGCGCGCTGTTCATGGTCTTGCCGAAGCAGAACGGGGTGTCGGTGCCAGCTCGGCAAGCAAATTCCCATTCGGCCTCGGTGGGCAAGCGGTAAAGCCGTCCGGTCATGCTGCTCAAACGGTTGCAGAACTCCTTGGCCTGAACCCAGGTGACTCGTTCGACCGGACGGTCAGGACCGGTGAAGGCCGAAGGATCCTCGGGCAGGTCCACGGAGATCTTGGGTGCGGCCGCTACGGCTTTCCACTGCTGCTGGGTGATCTCAAATCGAGAAATGAAAAACCCCCCGACCTGCACCGGGTGCTTCGGGCCCTCCGATTTTTCGTGGTAGGGCTCGTTCGGGTCACTACCCATTTCAAACACGCCCGGGGTGATCGCCACCATTTCGATGCGAACTCCACTCCCCAGCTCTTCGGAATAGGCCGTGGACTGCTCAGGTTTCTTGGTGATGATCCGGCCGTCTGGATCGACCTGGGTGTGGGAGAAGTCGATGGAGTACAGAGCGTCCGGGGGGGCGTTTTCTTTGGGGACATCGGGCAACCGGGCCCGTTTCCAGCCGATGAAGGTCAGGGCGATAAAGCAGAGTGCGCAAACCACGAAAAACGGTGGGCGAAGGTAGAGCGGCCGGGTATCCAGGGTGGACACGGTTTGGGGGGCTTCCTCGCCCGGCCCTCGGTAGGGTCCCAGGCGACCTGAGGCCCGTAGTTCAGCGGTGGCGCTAGAAGAGTCGGGGGCGGTCCCGAAGGCCGAGTCGCGTGGGCGGGTGATGTGATCAATGCACTGTTGAGAGCCCCACCGCTGTTCGGCTTCTTGAGCCAGCAGATGGCGAACCACTGTGCCTGAGCGACCGGAGAGCCGCTCGATGCGGGGTGGGTTTTTGAGCACCTGCTCGAGCAGTTCGTTGCCCTCACCAGAGTAAGGCAGTCGACCGCATTGGGCCAGATGCACGCAGATCCCCAGAGCCCAGGCATCCACCGATTTTCCGAACAAGCCCGCCCGGTAGTTTTCAGGAGGCAGATAGACCGGTTCGTCGCTGAAGCGGGTAAAACGAACGAGCCTCTCCTCCAGGGCGTGCAGGTCGACCCCTGAGAGTTTCCAGCCGTCGCTCGTCTTGAGTATGTTGTAGGGGCGAACACGACCGTGCACCTCGTCCTGGTTGTGGATCTGCAAGAGGGCCCTGGAAACCTGACAGACGACGTTTTCGGCGTCCTCGTAGCCCAGCAACCGGCCGGCCTCCACTTCCAAGGATAGGGTGGTTTGCACCGGTTCACCGGTCGAGTAGACCAGACCCGAGTGCTCGCCGTGGCGGATCACGCCTACCTGCTGCACACCAAAAACACTGCTGTTGTCGAGATTGCGTCCGGAAGTGCGCAGGGCGCTCCCAATGTCGTCCGGGTCCACTCGGTCGGCCGGACGGTAGATCGCGACCGAACAGACCCCAACCACCCGATCCAGGGCCAGGATTTCGCCTTTGAAGAGCGTGGAAAACGGGCATTGCTCGATCAACTCCACCACCCGCAGGCGATCGTTGATCTCCAGGCCCTTGAAGCTTTTGGGATCAAGACTCATTGGCAGGCTACTTGGCCTCTATAGGAGTACAAACCTTCTGCTACGAACCGAGCGCCCATGTATCTCGAAAAGATTGTTAGCCAGAAGCACTCCGACCCGGCCTTTCTGGAGGGCCGAGAAAAAGACTGGAACCAGCTCTTGCAAGAAGCGGGTGCGCCCCCTCAGCGAGGTTTTGTTGCCAACCTGCGCGGCTCTTTCCCCAGCATCATCGCCGAAATGAAGCGAGCTTCGCCCAGCAAAGGCTCCTTTGAGTTTCGGGGCAGGGTGGAGGAGCAGGTGGCTGGTTATGAGAGGGGAGGGGCTCGGGCCGTCTCGGTCCTGACCAACGGACCCTTCTTTCAAGGGGGGCTGGACGACCTGCAGGCGGCTCGCGGAGCGACCGAGTTGCCGCTCTTGCGAAAAGATTTTCTGACCGAAATGTGGGAGGTTGCGGAGGCGAAGTATCACGGTGCGGATGCGATTTTATTGATCGCCGCCATCCTGGAAGATCGGCGGCTCGAAGAGATGATCGAGCAAGCCCATCGTTATGAGTTGGAGGTTTTGCTGGAGATCCACGACGGCCAGGAACTGCAGCGCACCCTGCATCTGAACTCTGCTCCCGATGCGGTGGGCATAAACAACCGAAACCTGAACACTTTTGAAGTCACCCTGGAAACCACCGCACGGTTGGCGGAGAGACTCCCGAAGGAGATCTGCCGTGTTTCTGAAAGCGGCTTCGCAACCCGAAGTGACCTTACTCGGTTTGAGGGTGTTGTGGACGCCTTTTTGATCGGTGAAACACTGATGAAAAGTGCAGATCCGGAAGTTACGCTTCGAGGTTGGGTTAAAGGATAGTATGAGAAACTCGTTTATAGCCAGGTGGGTCGTAGCCCTGATGATCGCAGTATTCGGCGGGGCCCTGCCGGCACCGGCTCAGGAGGGGCAAGCCGGAGAAGAAGTTCGCGAACCGGTTCCGGTGAATGAACTCCCTCCACTGAACCTGCCTGAGCTACCCGGGGAGACCGACCGGCCTGGAGAGAGTCGAGAAGAGCGTCCCGATATCCCGACGCCCCCTCCACCTCGTCCTGAGCCCCAGGGACCGGCCGTGGTTAAGGCCGGCATCCAACCTACCGGGACGAGATTTTTTAAACTCTTCTACGACGGACAGCCGATCGGTTGGAGCATGTTCCGGATCAGTGGCCAGATGAAACTGGGAGAGACCGACGCTCTGATCTTGAACTCCAAGGGTGAGTTGCGGGTAGGATTCGACCAGATCGTGCCGTCCGAGTTTGAGTCCAGGCTGATGATCGATCGCACCACCCTGCGCCCCGGTTACTACAAGTGCGTACAATCCACCGGGCCGAACTCTTTCGAGGTGGAGTGCGTCTACGCCAACAGCATGGTGGCCCAGACCAATCAGACCGGAGACCACCGGGCGGTGCACTTCCACAACTTTGAAGGGTTGCCACCCCAACTCGTATTCAACAACCTCTGGGGTCACCTCGACACCTTCCCCGAGCACTACTGGTTGATGGTGCGCTCGGCGGTCAACGGGGGGCGGGTACCCACCTACGACCCGATTTTGCGGGGGCAGGGCGAGGTCATCGTGTACGAGCCCAAGAGCACTGAGTACGTGTACGGCGGCCGCACCTTGAAGGCCAAGACCTACGACCTCACCGATATTCACGGAGTCATGCTGGCCAGCGTGACGGTAGCCGCCGACTCCTACGAACTGTTGGAAGTGGAAGAGATCGGCTCGGGCCTCAAGATGCTGAAGACCGAGCCCGGCGTGAATGAGCGTATGAAGGATCTAAAAGGCGTTGATCTCACCGGTGCCCGCATCGTGGAGTCTAACGTGGTCTTCCCGGACCCTCAGCAGTTGACCGCCCTGGAGGCCGAGGTGGAACTGGACTTGAGGGGTGGACAGTTGGCCGACCACCGGATCGCCGGCTACCGCCAGTACTTCACCGGCGAGTTGCGCGAGGGCATCATGAAGGGACGAGTTTTTGTGCGCTCGGTGCCCCGGGAGATCCCTTTCGACACTCTCTATCCTCTGGATGACAAAGTCCCGGAGGAATACAAGAAGCACCTTGAAGCCGGTCCCGGTGTGGAGATGGAACACCCTCCGCTGGCCACCAAGGCCCGCGAGATCGCCTGGAAGAGTCCCACCACCTTCGACGCCGCCAAACGGTTGAACAGCTACGTTTACAACCTGGAGGAAGGGGTGTCGCTGCCCTCGGCGCGTTACGCCCTGGAAAGCGGTGTGGGAAATGCCGAGAGCAAAGCCCTCTTGCTGATCGCCATGAGCCGGGCGGTCAAGCTACCGGCCCGCCGCATCGGTGGGGTGGCTTTTCGCGACGGCAACTGGGTGCCTCACCACTGGGTGGAGATCTGGTTGGGTGAGCGCATCGGTTGGACGCCCTTCGACCCCACCACCGGAGAAGCCGGTCGGGTCGGGGCCGCCCACATAGCCCTGCTGGACTCCGGTGACGTTCAGAACATCGACATTCGAGTGACCGACTATGCCCCCCGAGCCACCAAGAAGGTCCCTTACATCGCCACCGAGCTGCAGTGGAGCATTGGAGAGAAGCGCACCTACGGCGTCTACATCGATGGTAAAAAGGTTGGTACCGAAACCGCCCGGGTGGGAGACATCGAGGTTGTCGAGGGTGAAGAGGTCTATCACTTCTCGGCCCAGAGCGATATCAGCACCGAAAAGGGTCGGCAGGTGACCAGAGCGGATCAGCTGCTGACCCCCCAGGCCCTGCCGCGAAGGATCGTGCTACACTATAACGATCCGCTGGAGACGGTGGTGACCACCTATGAATTCGCCGAGGATACCGTGGTGATCAAGCCAGGAAAAGCCGGCGACGAGGAGTTCGAAAGCAGCAGGGGTCGCGAATATCCCTTCGCCAAAGGCACCTACTTCACCGAGCCTCGATTGCTGACCCACTGGGCACTGTTGGCAGGCCAGGTGCCCCTGCGCCCCGATGCCGAGAAAGAGTTCCCTGTCCACTACTTCCTACCGGATAAGGGAGAGTCTCTGGAGATGACTCTACAGGTAGGGGAGAAGGAAGAAGTTAGCCTGGAGCCTCTGTTCAGTGTGGACCGACGGACGAAGGATGAACCTGAGGAAGGAGCCGAGCCCGTCGAAGAGGGAGAAGCTTCACCGCCAGGCGAGGAGTCCGAGTCGGGAGCTGCCGAGGAAGGCGCAGAGACATCTGCGGAGCCGGAAAAGGTAGTCGAACCGGAGCCGGAACCAGAAAAGCCTGCAAACCCGGAAGACCGCGCCATAACCGCCGATCCGCTGTCCACCTTACCCACTTCGTCTACCGCTAAGATCCAGATGGCACGACAGTTGATCACCGAAACCGGTCTGGAGTTCTGGATCAACGACCGCAACCAGATTATCAAGATCGAGATTCCTGATCAGGGTATCGAACTGATTTTGGAAAAAGTCGAAACCAGTCTGGAATAAGCACCCGTGTGTGGCCGCTACGCTTTAGTGTTGTCCGGCAAGATCGCCGATCTCCCTTTCGTGGAGATCTCCGACCAGCTAGAACTCGAGCTGCCCTGGGAGTGCTACAACGTCGCGCCGACCATGAAGGTACCGATCTTGGACTCTGACAACAGGCTGAAGTTTTCCACCTGGGGGTTGATCCCTCATTGGGCCAAGGAGCCACCGAAACGGCCCTTGATCAACGCCCGGGTGGAGACGGCGAGTGAGAAACCGAGTTTTCGAGACGCCTACCGGAGCCATCGTTGTGCCGTGCCCAGCTCAGGTTTCTTTGAGTGGACGGGAAGCAGCAAAGAACGGATGCCCCATTTTATCCCACCGGCCGGGGGAGACTTGCTGTGGTTTGCGGGTCTGGCTTGCTTACGGAAAGGGCCTCACCCCATCTTGAGCCACACCGTGCTGACCAGGTCTTCCGAAGAAACCAGGGTGGCCAGGCTGCACGACCGCTGCCCTGTGACCTTGAGCCAGGACTCTCTGGAACCCTGGCTGCAAGGTGAAGTGGGGTGGGAGGAACTGAAGGGGGGGGACCCCTTCGCCGAACCTTTCCGGGTAACCGGGCGGGTCAATAAGGCCGACCACGACAGCCCCGAAAATTTACAACCTCTGGAAGAAGTCTTATGAGATCACCCCAACCCGTCATTCGAGTCACTATGATGCCCCGGGACACCAACGGCTACGGTACTATTTTCGGAGGGGTGCTCCTGAGCTACATCGACCAGGCAGGTGCCATCGAGGCGGCCCGTCACGTCAAGCAAAAGTTGGTCACGGTGGCCATCAAGGAGGTGGTCTTCCACCATCCCGTCCATGTGGGCGACGTGGTCAGCTTCTTCGGCACCGTCAAACGGGAGGGACGCACCTCCATAACCGTGCACATCGAGGTCTTAGCCGCTCGAATGCTGGGGAGCAGCCAGGAAGAAGTCAAAGTGACCGAAGCCGAACTCACCTTCGTGGCCATCGACGATCAGGGCAACCCCGTGCCTTACCGGAAGGACTAAGGCTTTTTACAGGCCAAGAAACTGCTGAGGTTTGCCCTGCCAGGAGTCTTTACGCACCGCCTGGCCGTTGAGCGCCAGGCGGTTTTGCAGGGCCTGGGTCACGGCTTCGGGCTCCACGGGACCGGCGTATTCCAGGTGGTATTCGTGGTTTGGGGTTTGCTGAAAGGAGAACCCTACCAGAGGGAGTTCTTTGAGGGCATGGACCACGTCCAGCGAGGGGATCTCTCGACCTCGGCCGTCGTGGAGGGTGGGGTTGCTGCGCCCCTGTAGACCGCTCAGGTAGGGCTGGTTTCCCCGATATTCCAGGGCCGCGTAATCGCCTGTCCGATAGCGGAGTAAGGGCAAATACCTGTTTCGACCCCCGGTCACGGTGATCTCTCCTCTCTCGCCGGCGGGAAGGACCCGACCTTCCGGGTCCAGGATCTCTACGAAAAGATCCCCGCCCAAGAGGTCGTGCCCGGGGCCTTCGCCGCGGGCGGCTACAAACTTGGCCTCGGTCAAGGAGTAGACATCAAAAACCGGGCATCCGAACGCCTCGGTCAGGCGAGTTCGCAGCCCTTCGGTGAGTGCGGTGGCCGAGCTGAAGACCGCCCGGGGAGAGAGTTCCGGTGCGATCTCGGCTGCCACCGCCAGGGAGAAGGGGCAACCCGTGAGCACGGCCGGTGACAGTTCCTGCAGAAAAGTCGCCCGGTCGGTCCTTTCTCTCCAGGAGTTTTCGTGCAGGTTCAGCTTCAGGGTGGAGGCTTCACCCAGATAGCGAGAAAGGGAAGGATAGGTGAGAGTGTCCTCCTGACAGAAGAGGGCGGCCACCGCCACTTTCCCAGCCCCTCGGGGGAGCCGTGCACCGTGGTGGCTCATCATCTGCTCCATCAGCACCAGGGTCTTGGAACTCACCGCCGGGTCTGTGGGGATCTTGAGGGCCGTTCCGGTGGTTCCGGAAGTGCTGTAGACGGTGAGGTCCTCCAGTCCGAGGTCGTCGGGGACCAACAATTCCGGATGTTCGGCCAACTGGCTTCGTGAGATGGGAGGTATGTCGGAAAAATTGGTAGGGGCGTCGCCCATCTCTCGGTAGTAGGGAACTCGGGCGTAGAGCCGCTGGACCAGTCCGGGGACCCACTCGGGCAGTTCGCCCTCTCTCCAAAAGAGATGAGGGGTCCTGGCAAACTCCTTGACTTCGGCCAGATGCCTGTGGTCTAACAGGTCCGAAGAGGTGAAGTTGTAGCGGGGTGCTCGGGGGTGCTCTAACAGAAACTCCTGATGCCTTCGGGCGTTGTCGGAGAACAAAACTTCACTCATGGTTGTAGACCGAGGCGGCCCGCCTCTCTGCCTCCAGGCGATCCATCTCCTCACGCAGCAATCGCGCTCGCTCCTGGGCCAACTGAGCCTGGCGAACCACTTCGTCGCGCTTCACCGTGTTCAGCGCGTCTAACTTGTTTTCGGCCATTTTCTGGCTCTCCCCCCTGGGGAGAACGCCGGCAACCGCCATCAGGACTCGAGAGAGTTCTTCGCGTCGATCGGGGTCCTGCACCAGCGACTCGGCCCTTACCAGAGTGGATAAGGCGTCCAGTCCCGACTCCAGCCAACCAAAAAGGCGGTCGGCAGTGAGGTGCTCCTGCAGGCCAGGGTGAGAGGCCAACCAGCACCCCACCAGGATGGTGCGCAATCGATTGCGCTCATTCTTGATGGCAGCGGAGGAGCTGTATCTAAACTTCTTAAGCTTCAGCTCCGGGATCACCGGTCGGCCCAACTCCCGACAAAGATCGGCCACCACGGCTTGCACGCAGACCTCCCCCTGACCGTTCGGCTGGGTCGGTTCGGCCAGAAAGATCGGTGGGCACTCAGCCAGATGGCGAGTCAGTTCTTGAATCGCGGGAATGTTTAGGGGCGCCTGAGCACCCAAAGCCAGAAAGTTATTACGGGCCAAATCCTTATCACCTCACGTCGACGTCTTCGTCCTGGGCGGTCTCTTCCATGATCGAATCCAGTGAGGGGACCTCGATCTCTGCTGCAGAGTCGTCCTCCAGGGCCGCGAGTTCAGCGTAGTCGGAGTAGTCCAGGCCTCCTCGGCGCAGTTCCTCCCACTCGTCGATCCGGCGTTTCTGAAGATACTCGCGAATGGTGTCGGCTTGTTTCAAGGAGATCGATTTAAAGGCCAATCCGTAGCCCCAGGGGGAGGCCGGTTCGGGATGTTGCTGGTGGCGTACCGTGGCCCCGAAGGACTCTGAGGGGAAATCGCGGTTTTCGGCCACCTTGACCTCCACCTCGGCGCCTGCTCGGATGGGCTTGGAGAGTTCAATGAAGAGCCCGCCCAACCCCATATTTTTGATCTGACAGGGTATCACCGTGCCGCCCAGATTGACCGATGCCGTCAACCGGCAGTTGACCCGGTAGTCGTGGCGTTGCTCGCGGATGTTGTACGGTCGAAA
>Ga0172382_10001542_pt1 | contig 40987 bp, 56 predicted proteins | sample Leawel138RmetaG_FD_122245 | JGI IMG/M metagenome (GOLD analysis project Ga0172382, IMG submission 122245) | Leachate microbial communities from a municipal landfill in Southern Ontario, Canada - Leachate well 138R metaG | ecosystem: Engineered > Solid waste > Landfill > Unclassified | place...
GACAACATTCTGTTCAAGGTAGCATTGATTGCCCCTATCGCCATGGAAGAAGGCTTGCGGTTTGCAGTCCGCGAGGGTGGCCGCACGGTGGGCGCCGGTGTAGTCTCCAAGGTCGTAGAATAATGGACAGTTCGAAGATTCGTATTCGTCTGAAATCATATGATTATCGTATGCTCGATATCTCGGCTGCAGAAATCGTAGAAACTGCGCGTCGAACCGGTGCGAGAGTGTGTGGTCCGATTCCGCTGCCTACAAAAATCGAGCGATTTACAGTACTGCGCTCACCGCATGTGGATAAGAATGCGCGTGATCAATTTGAGCAACGTACCCACAAACGGTTATTAGATATTCTCGATCCGAACGACAAAACTGTGGATGCACTGATCAAGCTTGATTTGGCAGCTGGGGTTGATGTTGAGATCAAGCTGTAATTTCAAAAAGGACAAGATAATGGTAATGGGTCTGATCGGACGGAAAGTGGGAATGACGAGAATCGTCGCCGATGATGGGCGGGTCTTGCCAGTGACCGTAATTCATGTGGCACCCAATACGGTGTCGCAGATTAAAGATATCGCCACAGATGGTTACTGTGCACTGCAGATAGCAACAGGCGCAATTCGACCACAAAAGTTGACTTCGGCAATGGCAGGTCATTTCCGTAAAAGCGGTATTGCACCAGGACGTCTACTTCGTGAGTTTCGTTTAGACAATGTTGCAGATTATGCGGCAGGTGCCGATATCGGCTTAGATATTTTTACCGCAGGACAAAAAGTGGATGTGACTGGAACCAGCAAAGGGAAAGGCTTTGCAGGTGCTATAAAGCGCCACAACTTCCGCAGTAACCGCGCAAGTCATGGTAACTCACGTGCGCACAACGCTCCAGGTTCAATCGGCTGCCGGCAGACGCCAGGACGTGTGTTCAAAGGTAAGAAGATGGCCGGACATTTAGGTGATGAGCAGATCACTACTTTGAATCTTGAATTGGTGCGTATTGACGAAGGGCGGAGATTGCTCATGGTCAAGGGTGCAGTACCCGGTGCGCGGGATGGAGAAGTACTAGTTCGTCCGGCTGTGCGCGGTTAGGAGAATAATATGCAAGTAGAAAGTCTAGAAATTGCGACCGGCAAAAACAGCAAGGTTGAAATCGCTGAAGGGGTATTCGATGTGCCCTACAACGAAGCACTGCTACATCAGGTCGTGGTTGCGCAAAAGGCAGGACTCCGTACAGCTACAGCGCATCAAAAAAACCGCGCAGCAGTAAGGGGTGGTGGTCGCAAACCTTGGAAGCAGAAAGGCACTGGACGTGCACGAGCTGGGACTATCAGAAGCCCTATTTGGCGCGGTGGTGGTCGCACCTTTCCTGCGGGTGGTGAAAATTACCATCATAAGGTAAATAAAAAAATGTGGGCTGGGGCTATGCGGACGGTACTTGCTGAGCTACTTCGTCAGGGTCGTTTGCAAATCATTCAGCAAGATGATTTTGCAGAACCGCGTACCAAACAATCTCGTGAATGGTTAGCGCGCGCGGGAGGAGATGACTTTTTGCTCGTCATGGGAGAGGTACCGATCAATCTCTTCTTGGGGTTACGGAATTTCCCGCGCGTAGGCATTGCAGGGTGGCAAGATATCGGTCCTGCGGATCTTCTGCAGTATGGTCGTGTGATCATGGATCTGGAAGCTGCTGCTAAGTTTGGTGAGGTGTACGGATGAATGCAGAACGTAAGTACTTGGTACTGTTGGCGCCCGTAATTAGCGAAAAAAGTACGATGGTACAGCAGAAGTCAAACCAGTTTGTATTTAAAGTGGCTCGCGACTCTACAAAACTAGAGATTAAGTCGGCTGTCGAAATACTATTCGAGGTTCAGGTTCTGTCAGTGCAGACCTGTAATTACTTGGGCAAGGAAAAGCGTATGGGTCGCCACGTTGGTCGTCGCTCCTCTTGGAAGAAGGCCTACGTAAGACTTGCGGAAGGTAACACCATAGATTATGGCGTAGCCTAAAAAGGAAATAAAACCATGGCACTGATTAAAACTAAGCCCACCTCAGCGGGACGTCGGTTCGTTGTTAAGTCCGTAGAAGCGCGGCTGCATAAGGGTGATCCTTATCCTAGTCTAGTGGAATCGCAAGCGCACAGCGGTGGTCGCAACAATCTTGGCCGCATAACCCGTAGGCATCAAGGTGGTGGGCATAAATCACATTATCGATTGATTGATTTTAAGCGTAATAAGATCGATATCGTTGGAAAAATCGAAAGACTCGAATACGATCCTAATCGTTCCGCGCATATTGCTTTGCTGTGTTATGCAGATGGTGAGCGCCGTTACATACTTGCGGCAAAAGGAATGTCCATCGGAGATCCTGTTCTTTCAGGTGAACAAACCCCCATTAAACCTGGCAATTGTATGCCATTGCGTGGCATCCCTATTGGCTCCGTTGTGCATAATATTGAGATGCGTCCCGGAAAAGGTGGTCAGATAGCAAGATCTGCAGGTGCTTCAGCTCAGTTGATGGCGCGAGATGGTGATTATGCGCAATTGCGATTACGCTCTGGTGAAGTGCGCAGAATTCATGTATCCTGCCGCGCTACAATCGGTGAAGTTGGTAACGCAGAGCATGGCTCTAAACAATTAGGTAAGGCGGGTGCCACGCGTTGGCGAGGTGTTCGACCCACAGTCCGAGGTGTGGTGATGAATCCTGTAGATCATCCTCATGGCGGCGGAGAAGGGAGGACCTCTGGAGGTCGTCATCCTGTTTCACCTTGGGGTCAGCCTACTAAGGGTTATCGCACCCGTAGAAATAAACGTACAAGCAATATGATTGTGCGCCGTCGTTCGCGTTAGTGGTTAAGGGGATTTTACGTGCCACGTTCGATTAAAAAAGGTCCGTTCATTGATGAACATCTGGACCGTAAAGTACAAAGTGCTCAGGCCAGTAGCAGTAGACGTCCAATCAAGACTTGGTCGCGACGATCAACTATAACTCCTGATTTCATCGGATTGACCATTAGTGTACATAACGGTCGTCAGCATATTCCCGTGGTTGTAAACGAGAATATGGTGGGGCATAAGCTTGGCGAGTTCGCCTTGACTCGTACTTTCAAGGGTCATGTGGCTGATAAAAAAGCCAAGCGCTAAGGGGGAGAAAGATGAAATCATCAGCAGTACTTAAAGGTCTCCAGATGTCTCCACAGAAAGCGCGCCTTGTTGCCGACTTGGTGCGCGGAAAGCCCGTGGATAAGGCGCTCGAAATTCTTCAGTTCACGAATAAGAAAGCGGCGTTGCCGATTCGTAAGTGTTTAGAATCCGCAATTGCGAATGCTGAGAATAATGAAGGAGCCGATGTAGATGCTCTTTTCGTAGAGCAGATTCTGATTGACGGTGGAGCAGTATTAAAGCGGTTTGCGGCCCGGGCTAAGGGTCGCGGCTCCCGGATTCTTAAACGTACCAGCCATATTACGATTGTGGTCGCAGAAGGTTAACTGAGGAAACTATGGGACAAAAAACCAATCCAGTCGGACTGCGTCTGGGAATCATTAAGAATTGGAACTCACGTTGGTATGGAAAAGGTGATTTTCAAGAAAAATTGCTGGAAGACATCCGCATTCGCCAGTTTATTAGTGAACGTCTTGCTGGTGGCGCAGTATCAGACATCATTATCGAGAGACCTGCTCGCAGTGCGCGGATTACGGTGCATACTGCGCGACCAGGCATCGTCATTGGAAAAAAAGGCGAAGATATTGAAAAGTTGCGTCATGACGTTCAAAAACGTATGGGCGTACCTGTGCATATTAATGTTGAAGAAATCCGCAAGCCCGAACTCAATGCTCAGCTTGTCGCAGAAAGTGTAGCTCAGCAGTTAGAGCGCCGTATCATGTTTCGGCGCGCGATGAAAAGAGCGGTAACTAATGCAATGCGCTTTGGAGCATTAGGTATGCGGATTAATTGTGCGGGCCGCTTAGGCGGCGCTGAAATTGCACGCACAGAATGGTATCGAGAAGGTCGTGTTCCGTTACATACTTTGCGTGCTGATATAGATTACGGTTTCGCAGAAGCGAAAACGACCTATGGTATCATCGGTGTTAAAGTTTGGATTTTTAAGGGCGAAATTCTGGAGTGGAGCACGGCATCAAGCGCCGTTGCCCACCAGAAGTAACAGGAGTTTCTGATGCTGCAGCCTAAACGTACTAAATTTCGTAAACAGCACAAGGGCCGTAATCGAGGACTTGCCAATCGTGGTAGTAAAGTTAGCTTCGGAGAATTTGGGCTGAAAGCTATTGGTAGAGGTCGAATTACAGCACGCCAACTTGAAGCCGCTCGTAGAGCTATTAGTCGTCATGTTAAGCGTGGCGGTCGGATTTGGATCAGAATTTTTCCGGACAAGCCGATTAGTAAAAAACCGGCTGAAGTTCGTATGGGTAAAGGAAAAGGCAATCCAGAGTATTGGGTGGCACTCATACAGCCGGGTAAAGTGCTTTATGAGATGGAAGGTGTAAGTGAGGAAGTGGCTCGCGAGGCGTTCGCCTTGGGGGCAGCGAAGCTTCCTATTCAGACAGTTTTCGTTAGTCGGCGGGTGATGGGATGAAAGCTCAGGAAGTACATAAATTAGATCTGGCAAAATGCCAGGCGGAGCTGATGCTTCTTCTTGAAGAACAGTTCAAATTACGGATGCAGCATGCTACAGGGCAGTTGGCTAAAACAACACGCCTGCGCACCGTCCGTCGCGATATTGCGCGCGTTCGTACTGCGATAAGTGCCAAGAAGGGAGTGCAGTGATGAGTGAAGTTAAAAACCCACGCAGTCTTGTAGGCACTGTGGTTAGTAATATGATGGATAAGACAATAGTTGTCTTAGTTGAACGTCGGATTCAGCATCCACTTTATAAGAAATATATTCGACGTTCTAAGAAATTTCATGCGCACGATGCTGAAAACATCTGTCAGATTGGTGACACCGTGAAAATCGAAGAATGTCGACCCTTATCTAAGACCAAAAGCTGGCGCTTGGTAAGTGTAATGAGTCTGGGAGTTGTGGAAGGAGATAACGCATGATTCAGATGCAGACCAGACTGAGCGTTGCGGATAATAGCGGAGCACGTGAGGTGATGTGCATTAAAGTTTTGGGTGGCTCACATCGTCGTTACGCAGGTATTGGTGATGTAATAAAGGTTAGTATTAAAGACGCTGTTCCCCGTGGAAAAGTTAAGAAGGGCGACGTTTATAATGCTCTTGTTGTTCGTACACGGAAGGGTGTGCGTCGTGAAGACGGATCTTTGATTAGATTCGATAGTAATGCTGCTGTGTTGCTCAACAATCAATTACAGCCCATTGGTACACGTATTTTTGGGCCGGTAACTCGGGAATTGCGTGGGGCGAATTTTATGAAAATTATTTCGTTAGCGCCAGAAGTACTGTAGGGGATGACCATGTTGAAATTACGTAAGGACGACGAGGTCGTGATTCTTGCTGGTAAGGATAAAGGCAAGCGCGGCAAAATACTTAAGGTATTGCGCGAAGATTCTCGAGTGGTAGTGGAGAAGGTGAACATGATAAAGCGTCACGTTCGTCCGGATCGTATGGGTAAGGCAGGTGGCATCGTCGAAAAAGAGGCGTCCATTCATATCTCTAACGTAGCCATTTTTAACGCGACGTCGGGGAAAGCGGATAGGATTGGTTATAAGGTTCTTGATAACGAACAAAAAGTCCGTATATTCAAGAGTAGCGGCGAAGTTCTCAGCGGCCGCTAAGGGTGGAAATTTAAATGGAAGCACGTTTACATTCTTTATACAAAAACACAATTGCTCCTAAACTGATGCAGGAATTTGGTTTTAAGAGCGTGATGGAAGTACCAAAAATAACTAAAATTACGCTGAATATGGGTGTAGGTGCCGCAGTCGGAGATAAGAAAGTACTCGAAGCGGCTGTAGGAGATATGACGAAGATTTCTGGTCAAAAGCCTGTTGTCACCAAGGCACGTAAATCTGTGGCCGCATTTAAGATACGTGATGGCTATCCTATCGGATGTATGGTGACGCTGCGTGGCATCGTGATGTATGAATTTCTGGATCGTCTTGTCACCGTAGCCATTCCGAGAATACGTGATTTTCGCGGTTTGTCCCCTAAGTCTTTCGATGGACGTGGTAATTACACTATGGGCGTTAAGGAACAAATTATATTCCCAGAAGTTGAATATGATAAAATTGATCGTTTACGTGGTTTGGACGTGGTGTTTACTACTACAGCAAAAAATGATGAAGAGGGTCTTGGGCTGTTAAAAGCTTTCAAGATGCCCTTCCGGTCTTGAAGGGAGTTTGACGCGTGGCAAAAAAGTCATTGATTGCGAAGTCTGAAAGGACCCCAAAGTTTAAGGTGCGTGCGTACCACCGTTGCAAATTGTGCGGACGTTCACGTGGTTACTATCGGAAATTTGGTCTTTGTCGGTTGTGCCTGCGTAAGCATGCGTCGGCAGGATCAATTCCTGGTATTGTCAAAGCGAGCTGGTGAGGAAACACGATGAGCGTGACGGATCCTATTGCTGATATGCTTACGCGCATTCGTAATGCGCAACAGGTAAACAAGGCAAAAGTTTTAATGCCAGCTTCCAAGCTTAAGCGTGCAATTGCACGGGTGCTGGTCGAAGAAGGTTATATTTCGGATGTTAAGGAAGATGTTCAGGGCGAACATCTCGTTCTCAATCTAACTCTTAAGTACTACGCAGGGACCGGCGTGATTGCGGAAATACGCCGAATCAGTCGTCCAGGCGTGCGCATCTACCGCAGTGCAGAAGATCTACCCCGGGTGCGGGACGGACTTGGTATTGCTATTATTTCAACTTCACAGGGCATCATGACTGATCGGGCGGCACGGAGTGCCGGGATTGGTGGTGAGGTTCTTTGCGTCGTATCCTAATGGAGGGTGGAGTATGTCTCGAGTAGCGAAACAGCCGATATCTCTTCCCAAGGGTGTCGAAGTACATGTTGCTGACCATAAGATTTTCGTAAAGGGGCCTAAAGGTCAGATGTCAGTGCCCTTTCATACGGATGTTCAACTCCAAGTTGAAGACGGTGTTGCATCATTATCGTGGGGAGAAAAACAAAACGCTATTGCTGGTACTATGCGCGCTTTGCTTAACAACATGGTTCATGGTGTATCTATCGGTTTTGAGCAGAAACTTGAAATCATTGGCGTTGGTTATCGAGCACAAGCAAAGGGAAAAACTCTGAGTTTAAGTTTAGGTTTTTCGCACCCAGTCGATTATCCAGTACCCGATGATATTGTTATTGAGACGCCCACTCAGACTGAAATCTTGATTAAGGGCATCGATAAGCAAAAAATCGGTCAGATTGCGGCAGACATACGCTCCTATCGCCCACCTGAGCCTTATAAAGGTAAGGGAGTTCGTTATGCGGGTGAAAACGTTCGCCGTAAAGAAGCCAAAAAGAAATAATAGTTGAGGCAAATTACTATGAATAAGAATACATCAAGACTCCGTCGCGCTCGAAAGACACGCGCAAGGATTGCTTCGCAAGCAAAACCTCGGCTCTGTGTTTTCCGCTCAGGCAAGCATATTTATGCTCAAATAATCGACGATTCTAAAGGTGTCGTCATAGCGCAAGCCTCCAGCCTTGAAGGTGAACTTCGACCCAGCTTGCCGCGTGGGGCGGATGTAGCTGCTGCGGTGACGATCGGTCAGCGGGTTGCTGCAAAGGCATTGGCGGCTGGTGTGAAGGAAGTAGCCTTCGATCGAAGTGGCTATCGATATCATGGTCGGGTGCGAGCCTTGGCCGACGCAGCCCGCGAGGGCGGGCTGTCGTTCTGACGGAGAACTGAGAAATGGCAAGGGAAAATCGGGATTCGCAGCCTAGTGACGGCATGCAGGAAAAGCTGATTCATATTAACCGTGTTTCCAAAGTGGTTAAAGGGGGCCGTCAGTTCGGTTTCGCGGCACTTATGGTTGTCGGAAATGGTGATGGAAAGGTTGGCTTCGGTCGTGGAAAGGCTAAAGAAGTTCCAGCGGGCATACAAAAAGCCACAGATCAGGCTCGTCGTTGGATGACTCAGATTCCTCTGATGAACGGTGGTACTATTCCGTATCCTGTTGAAGGTCGCCACGGTGCAGCGAAAGTCCTACTTCGTCCGGCGCCAGAAGGTAGCGGGGTTATTGCCGGAGGTGCTATGCGAGCTGTCTGCGAAGCGGTTGGATTGCGCAACGTAGTCGCAAAATCACTAGGATCAAACAATCCGATCAATGTCGTGCGAGCGACTTTCGATGCTTTCAATAAGTTGTCAAGTCCACAAGAAATTGCCATGAAGCGTGGAAAAAGCCTCAAGGATATTCGTGGAGAAGGTGGGCTTAATGAGTAAACAATTGCGTATTACTCTTGTAAAAAGTTTAATTGGTGTTACCGAAAAACATCGTCGTGTCGTAACTGGACTTGGTTTGCGTCATACTAATCATTCGGTTGAGCGTCTGGACACGCCGGAGATTCGCGGTATGGTCAATAAAGTCCCTTACCTATTGCGTTGGGAAGAGTTGTCATGAAATTAAATACGATTGCGCCTGCTGAAGGCTCCAGAAAAGATCGTCGACGGGTAGGTCGAGGAATTGGTAGTGGCTTGGGGAAGACTGCGGGTCGCGGTCATAAAGGCCAGCATGCTCGTTCAGGTGGTTATCATAAGGTAGGGTTTGAAGGCGGCCAGATGCCTTTGCAACGTCGTATTCCCAAGAGAGGTTTCCGGAATGCCTTGGGGGCACGTGGTTGCGAAGTTACATTGTCTCAACTTGAATCTGCAGCCATTGATGGTGCGGTGGATATGGAGAGTTTGCTGCTGCGGCGAATCGTACGTGGTAACCCAGATGTCGTAAAAGTTATTATGACAGGTGAACTCAATCAAGCGATTACTGTCCGGGGCTTAAGAGTTAGTGCTGGAGCTAAAGCAGCGATTGAGAAAGCTGGTGGGAAGGTAGAATCGTAATGGCTGGATTACGTAACATTGCTGGTGCCGCTCAGGGTTCTGGTAAAATTAACGAGTTACGTAATCGAATTTTGTTCTTATTAGGGGCCCTAATAGTATTTCGGATTGGTGCCCATATTCCTGTACCAGGTATTGATCCAGCGGCAATGGCTTCATTTTTTAATCAGCAGCGTGGCACTATCTTGGGCATGTTTAACATGTTCTCAGGTGGTGCACTTTCGCGATTAACCGTTTTTGCGCTAGGCATTATGCCCTATATTAGTGCTTCTATTATTTTTCAGCTGGCCGGCTCCGTTTTTCCGAAGCTGGAAGATCTCAAAAAAGAAGGTGAGGCGGGTCGACGTAAAATTACTGAATATACCCGATATGCAACGGTCGGATTAGCCCTCATGCAAGGTTTGGGAATAGCGATAGCGATAGAGAAAATGCATGCTGGTCATGTTCCAGTGGTTATTGACCCTGGTCCATTGTTTCTGTTTACTACAACAATTTCTTTGGCATGTGGAACAGTTTTCCTCATGTGGATTGGTGAGCAAATTACTGAAAGAGGTATAGGGAACGGTATTTCTCTTATTATTTTCGCGGGTATTGTTGCAGGATTACCAGATGCGATAGGTACGACGTTTGAGCTCATGAATACTGGTCAGTTTCAGCCGTTATTTGTTGTTGCCTTATTTCTTTTGGCATTGCTGGTTACTGCATTTGTTGTTTTTATGGAGAGCGCGCAGCGACGCGTTCCGATCCAATACGCTAAGCGTCAAGTGGGTAGGAAAATCTATGGCGGTCAAAGTACGCATATGCCACTTAAAGTCAACATGAGTGGTGTCATTCCGCCTATTTTCGCTACGAGTATTCTTTTGCTTCCGGCAACGCTGTCTGGTTGGTTTGCCAATGTTCATGGTATGGAATGGTTGGCGCGATTTGGACAGGCGCTCAGTCCAGGTTCGGCCTTGTATGTGGTGGTCTTTACAAGTGCCATTGTATTTTTTGCTTTTTTTTATACCGCCATGGTATTTAATCCCAGAGATACCGCTGATAATCTTAAGAAGTCTGGTGCATTTGTTCCGGGTATCCGTCCAGGTGAGCACACCGCACGCTATATGGATAGGATTTTAACGAGACTTACGCTCTGGGGTGCGATTTATCTAACGTTGGTTTGCTTGCTTCCCGAATTTTTGATCGTGCAGTACAATGTTCCGTTCTACTTAGGAGGAACTAGTCTGTTGATCGTGGTGGTGGTCATGATGGACCTGATGGGTCAAATCCAGAGCCATTTGCTGACTCATCAGTATGAAGGGCTTATTCGGAAAAATTCCGTGGGTGGGCGTTAAGGGTGTCAAAGCATCTTATTTTTCTGGGCGCGCCAGGTGTAGGAAAAGGCACTCAAGCGCAACGCTTAGCTCAATTTTTACGCTTGCCTCATGTGTCTACGGGTGATATGCTCCGCGCCTCTGTTCAGTCGGGTAGTGATATCGGTAGGCGAGCTGCTGCGGTTATGGATTCCGGTGCCCTAGTCAGTGATCAAATTATTATGGACATTGTGGCTGAACGTTTGTTTCACGAGGATGCGGCAAAAGGTGTCATTTTTGATGGCTTCCCGAGAACGGTGAACCAAGCCCGTGCATTGGACACCCTTATGCAAGACTCAGGCAGTGTGATTTCGGCTGTGCTGCATATTGATCTCGATGATGAGGTGATTGTAGAAAGGCTTTCAGGTCGTCGCGTGTGTTCCCAGTGCGGCGCTATTTATCATGAGCGGTATCATCCGCCTGTTACGAGTGGTGTTTGTGATGTGTGTCATGCAGCACTGGTACAACGGGAAGATGATCAGCCAGAGGTAATCCGCAGGCGGCTTGCAGTGTACGAGTCAGAAACTGCCCCTCTGGTTGCTTATTATCACGATCGGCCAGCCTATCGTTTGATTGACGGGGATGGTGGGGCTGATGCGGTATTCGCCAGAATCGTGGAAGCGGTAAGGGAATGAAATTAGATGTCTAAAGAAGATACCTTGGAAATGCAGGGTGAAGTGATTGAAAACCTGCCAAGTGCGACTTTTAAGGTACGCTTGGAGAATGGATATGTAGTAAACGCGCATATATCCGGCAAGATGAGAATGCATTATATCCGAATTCTGCCTGGAGATAAGGTGACCGTAGAGATGACACCCTATGATTTAACGAAGGGTCGCATCATATATCGTGCCAAATAGGGGGTTATAATGAAGGTTCGTGCATCAGTAAAAAAACTTTGTCGGAATTGTAAGATTGTGCGTCGTAACGGAGTGGTTCGGGTGATTTGTGTTGAACCGCGTCATAAACAACGTCAAGGTTAAGACCGCGTTATTTTTTTAGTGGGGTTGTCCCACGAAGTCTTTCGGAGGAATTGCGGATGGCCCGCATCGCTGGTGTAAATATTCCAAACAATAAGCAGATAGAAATTGCTCTGACATATATATACGGTATTGGCAAGACCCGCGCTCAAGGTATTCTTAATGCTGCGGAAATTGCCTTTGATATGCGTGTCAAGGACATCAGCGAGCCAGAGCTGGAGCGCATTCGTGCGGAAGTAGCCAAGTTTCTGGTTGAAGGGGATCTGCGTCGTGAAGTAACAATGAATATTAAACGATTGATGGATCTCGGTTGTTACCGTGGTATTCGTCATCGCCGTGGACTTCCAGTTCATGGCCAACGCACCAAGACTAACGCAAGGACGCGTAAGGGTCCTGCCAAGTCGATCACTCGTTAACTAGGAAGATCCAGTAATGGCGAAAGCACAATCTAATACTCGTGTACGCAAGAAAGTCAAAAAGAATGTTCTAGACGGAGTTGCGCACATTTATGCTTCCTTTAACAATACCATTATCACGATCAGTGATCGTCAGGGTAATGTCCTCACTTGGGCAAGTTCTGGTGGTTCCGGATTTCGTGGCTCACGAAAAAGTACGCCCTTCGCCGCTCAGGTAGCTGCAGAAAATGCGGGAAAAAAAGCTCAAGAATATGGTGTGAAAAATCTTGATGTGGAAGTGCGTGGCCCGGGACCGGGTCGTGAAAGTACGGTACGTGCATTGCATTCAATTGGCTTCCGTATTGCGAGCATTCGCGACGTCACGCCGATTCCTCATAACGGCTGCCGTCCGCCTAAAAAGCGGCGCGTTTAATTTTAGGTGGAGGTTGTTCGTGGCTAAATATACGGGTCCTAGTTGTCGTTTGTGTCGTCGTGAAGGTGGTAAACTGTTCCTCAAAGGCGAGAAGTGTTTTTCAGATAAATGTCCAGTAAGCATCCGGGCTTATGCGCCGGGTCAGCATGGTCAGCGCCGTGGGCGGGTCAGTGAATACGGAGGCCAATTGCGTGAAAAGCAAAAAATCCGTCGTATTTATGGCGTGCTTGAGGGACAGTTTCGGCGATATTTTGAACGCGCTAGTCAGACGCGGGGGGTAACCGGCGAGTCCTTATTACGTTTGCTAGAATTGCGCCTCGATAACGTGGCATACCGGCTGGGTTTTGGTGCTTCTCGCGCCGAAGCTCGTCAGGTGGTTCGTCATGGACATATCTTGGTCAATGGTCGTCGAGTGGATATACCATCGTATCAGGTCCGTGCTGGTGATGTCGTGAGTGTTGCAGAAATAGCTCGGCAACATGTTCGCATCATCGCTGCCGTCGAGGCTGCAAGTGGACGGGGTTTTCCGGAGTGGGTGAGTATGGATTCTGCTTCATTGACGGCTACTATCAAGGCAGTGCCGGTACGTGAAGATATGGCACCCGATTTGAATGAACAGGTCGTCGTGGAGTTGTACTCTAAGTAAGACCGGGGATTGAGGAACGCTTATGACTGATGTTGGTGATCTATTGCGTCCACAGGGCGTAGACGTAGAAGAAGTTTCCGCACGTCGTGCGCGCCTTTCGCTTGGTCCTTTGGAACGTGGATTCGGCCACACTTTGGGCAGCGGATTGCGTCGTGTGTTACTCTCTTCCCTTAAAGGGGCGGCAGTAACTGAGGTGGAAATTGAAGGGGTTTTGCACGAATATTCAAGCATTGAAGGTGTTCAGGAAGATGTTGTTGATATTCTGCTGAATCTTAAGATGTTAGCGGTACGTTCTCAGGGTCGAAGTGAGGTTGTGGTGACCTTGCGCAAACGAGGACCCGGAGTTATGACGGGTGCAGATATTGTTTCAGAACATGGTATCGAAGTCGCAAATCCTGAGCAGATCATTGCCACGTTGACACGTGATGTTGAGCTCGTCCTGCATCTTCGCATTGATGAGGGTCGCGGTTATGATTCAGCAGCTGCGCGTCGTCATAGTCACGAAAAGCGTGTTGGCGTTATGGCCTTGGACGCGAGCTTTAGCCCCGTGTTAAAAGTTAGCTACCAAGTTGAAAGTGCCCGTGTGGAACAACGTACCGATCTGGATCGCTTGGTATTGGATGTTGAAACCAACGGAGTAGTGGATCCGGTGTGGGCTGTTCAAGAAGCTGCCCGTATTTTCCGTAGTCAGCTTGGAGTACTTGCCGGGGCCGAAACAAAGGAAATTCCTGAGGCTGCGCAAGCTCAAGGCGGGCAGAACCTGATGCCCCTGCTAATTCGGCCAGTTGATGATTTGGAATTGACGGTACGTTCGGCGAACTGCTTAAAGGCTGAGGATATTTTTTACATTGGTGATCTGGTTCAAAAGTCGGAGCAGGAATTGCTTAAGGCTCCGAATCTTGGCAGGAAGTCATTGACGGAAATTAAGGAAGTGCTGGTGGCCCATGGCCTCAGTCTGGGAATGCGTCTGGAGAATTGGCCGCCGGAAAACCTGCCGCCGCTTTCCGGGCGTACTGCAGACGCTGATGTTAATGGCTAATGTTTAGAATTTGGTAGAAGGAATGCGTTATGCGTCATCGTAAAAGTGGTAAGCAGTTAAATCGGAATAGTAGCCATCGCCAAGCCATGTTCGCCAACATGATGGTGTCTCTGTTTCATCACGAACGAATTGTGACCACGCTTCCAAAGGCGAAGGAGTTGAGAAGATTTGCTGAGCCTATGATTACTTTGGCTAAAGAGGCTACAGTAGCCAAGCGTCGTTTGGCTTTCTCACGTTTACGTGATAGGCAGGCGGTTGTCAAATTGTTTGATGATTTGGGTCCGCACTATTCATCTCGTCCCGGTGGTTACTTGCGCATTGTAAAATATGGTTTTCGTGCGGGTGATAATGCGCCGTTAGCGATTGTTGAGTTGGTCGATAGACAGAAGCTTGACGCGTAATTTTATTGTTATGATTTTGATGAAACCGGGCGAATGCAATATCGCCCGGTTTTTTTGTGGGCCCGGCAGGGCGCGCTCACTTGGAGGTGAAAGTCCTCTACTCGCCCGACAAGGGGAAGAGTTAGCCGAACGGCAAGGGTGTTTTGGGTGACTGGAAATCTGGAGGAAGCCGAAGGTAAAGTGCTGGTCTGACGATCAGGAAGCGGATACGAGGTGGCATGGTGGGGTAAGACGGCCAATATCGTCAAAGCCCGAAACTTGTACGGAACGCCGTGACGTATATCCGACAGACATAAGCGTGAAGGTGGGTGCGTAATACCTAGGGAGATCTGCAAGGGTGCCGAGAGAAACCTCCGTGCTACCGCCATCGCGAGGTGACGGGAAGCCCGTGCAGAAGTCAGCAGAAGCCATAGTAGCTGCCGGCATGGGGCGAAGGGTCGAACATTGAAAGTCCATGGAAGAGGAAATTTCTGGGCTACAGTTTGACGTGGCACAAGGTCCCGAAGCTGAAGATGGAACCGAGCAGTCTGAAACGGCTGGAAGGTAAAATCTGCGAAGTGCTCCAAGGCGCGCGAGGGCGCAGCCTGACGACCGCCATCACCCGAACTCAACCGGTCTTGCGTGGCTGGATGGTTAGATAGGAAGGAAGTGTATAGTAATTTCAAATTTCATAGCCAGCGCTTCACTTAAAGAGTTAGGTGCTTGTGAGGTGATTGCTGGTAAAATCAGCCTTATAGGTTATTGTGCGGTATATATGCCGAAAACGGCACGATTACCGAGGGGAGGGGGATATCGCCCCGCCGGTTCTGCTGAAATTTGGGGCGCGGTGGTGGAGATTCTACTGTCGCCCGGTGCTGCCAAATCCTCCGCTTCCTCTTTGGGTGATTGTAAAATTTTCCACAATCTGAATAGCGGGATGTAGTATCGGTACCACTACCATCTGTGCCACTCTTTCACCGGGTTCAATGATGATTGCTGCTGTGCTCCGGTTCCATAATGAAACTTTAAGAGGACCCTGATAGTCCGCGTCGATCACTCCAACGAGATTCCCTAGCACCAGTCCGCGATGACCCAGTCCAGAACGTGGCAGAAGCATTGCCGTGACTTCCGGGTTTTCAATGTGCATCGCAAAGCCCGTCGATACCAGCTCCACGCCTCCGGGTGGTAGGGAAAGAGGCTCAGTAATACAGGCACGTACATCCATGCCAGCCGCGTCATTGCTGGCGTAATGAGGGAGCGGCCAGTCCTGACCGATACGCGGGTCCAGTATGCGTATTTTCAAATTATTCATTGGGTTTCTCATCGCAGGAAGAAGACAAAGTAGTTACGAGATAGTGAACAATATGGCGCGCCATATCGATTTTGCTGCAGATCGGAATTTGGATAATGCTTTCGCCCTGCAGAATACTGCCAGCGTTTTGTTCTGAGCCCATGCCCGATTTTATAGTGCTGATGTCATTGACCACCATGATATCAGCGCCTTTGCGTTTTGCTTTAGCTTTGGCTGATGCGTAATGATCCTGGGTTTCGGCGGCAAAAGCGACGATCAAGCGCGGTCGGCAGGGATCGTCGTGGACCCGTCGCACAATGTCTGGGTTGAGAGTGAGTGCCAGTGTATCCGCCAACGCAGTTTTGTGGAGTTTGTGGCTGTTGTGAGTGGCCGGGCGATGATCGGCAACGGCGGCATTGGCGATAAATAGTTCGACGGGAGGGTTGAGTGCCCGCAGGCAGGCCGTTAGCATGTCATCTGCTGAGGTGACGTCCTCTCTGAATACGCCGGGTGGCGTCTGCTCCTGTGTGGGGCCGGTTATCAGGTGTACATCAGCGCCGGTCTCTGCGCATGCCTGTGCGAGTGCAAATCCTTGGCGCCCACTGGAACGATTGCTGAAGCCGCGCGCAGGGTCTAGGGCTTCCCAGGTGGGTCCGGCAGTAATGACGACCCGCTTACCGCGCAGGGTTTTTTCGGCTAGTGCCAGTCGAAGTTCAGCGACGATACGGTCCGGATCGAGCATGCGCCCAAGACCTTCATCACCGCAGGCCAGTGTACCGCTATCCGGTCCCAAGAATGTAGCACCGTAATCGCGCATCCGCTCATAATTGCTTCGGGTTGCGGGATGAGCCCACATGCTGCTGTTCATGGCGGGTGCCAGAAACAACGGTGCGTGGGTCGCCAGAATCAGCGTAGTGAGTAGATCGTTGGCTAAACCGTTGGCGAAATGAGCTAACGTGTTGGCGGAAAGCGGTGCGACAAGGACGGCGTCGGGCCAGCGTGCCAGACGTATATGATCCATGGCGGCCTCTTCAGTAGCGGCGAATAATTCACCACGAACCGCTTCACCGCTAAGTGCCTGTAGGGTAATGGGTGTTACAAATTGCGCGGCGGAACGGGTCATGACGACGCGCACCTCACAGCCCAGCAGACGAAGGCTGCGCACAATCTCCGGACTCTTGTAAGCCGCAATACTGCCGCAAACGCCCAGTAAAATTCGTTTGCCAGCGAGGGGCTCTGTCGTGTTGAATAGCTTTTTAACCATCACATTCCTAGTGTAAAGGAAGGAGGGAGCGCGTGGCTATTACGGATTGGCCAGTGGACGAACGTCCACGAGAAAGATTGTTGCAAAAAGGGGCGTCGAGTTTATCCGACGCCGAGTTGTTGGCTATTTTTTTGCGGGTGGGGGTGCGGGGTAAAAGCGCTGTAGATCTAGCGCGTGAGTTGCTGCAGCAATTTGGTGGATTGCGGGCCCTGCTGATGGCTTCTCAAACGCAATTTTGTGCGCAGCAAGGTATGGGCGATGCCAAATATGCCCTGCTTCAGGCGGTATTGGAAATGGGGCGGCGGCATTTGGCGGAAGAATGGCAACGCGGTGACAGTCTGGACTCACCGCAGCGGGTTCGGCAGTATTTGTCAGCCGCATTGCGCGACCAGTGTCGCGAGGTATTTGCCGTGATTTTTTTGGATAACCGGCACCGGATATTGAAGTTTGAGGAATTGTTTCGAGGCACCATTGATGGGGCCACGGTGCATATCCGTGAAATTTTGAAGCGAGCTTTGGAGCTCAATGCGGCGGCACTTATTGTCGCCCATAATCATCCCTCTGGGGTTGCTGAACCCAGTGCGGCGGATCTCGCGTTGACGCGACGTCTCGAAGCCGCTATGCAGTTAGTGGACTTGCGTTTGTTGGATCATTTTATCGTCGGCGATGGTCAACCGTTGTCGCTGCGTGAACAGGGGGGATGGTGAACAAAAACAGTCCGATCTGGCGGCGTGCGAGGTTTGCGTGGCGAGGATTGTTGGTGGCCATTCGGGATGAAGCCAGCTTCAGAGCCGAGTTATGGTCGATTGCTGTCGCTATCGTCGTTCTGATTGGGTTGCGGGCTTCTTGGCTGTGGTGGGCTTTGGCGTTGTTGCTGATGGCGGCATTGCTGGCTACGGAATTATTGAATAGCGCGATAGAGTCCCTTGCAGATCTAGTCAGTCCTGAGTTTCATCCTCTCGTGGCGCGGGCCAAGGACTGTGGGGCTGCAGCCGTGTTGGTCATCAGTGTGAGTGGCGGTTTGCTCATTCTCCTCCTTTTATGGCATCGCCTGCATTTGGGTGTGGGATGAGCGTTGCGCTATGAGGGCAAGAAACTTGTCGTCTTGATCGTATTCATCCCGTTGCTGGCCGGTGTGCTCCTGGTGCGAGTTTCCGGGACGTTTATGCTGGGTTACGGGCTTGTGCATTTTACCGGACCTGCAGATGCGGCCTATAATGTTTGCAAACTGCGATGTTTTCGGTATTTAAGGGTCTGCGGAGAAGCTTAGGCTCAGGATCATTGGCTTCAGGGGTGGAGGGGTTACATGGGTATTGACGCAGGTATAACCGTCATTGCAGTCGTTTTAATTTTGATTTTACTGATTATTGCGGTGACTGCCGGGGTCTTTATTCGGACTTTTTTGCGTTTAGAACGATTGTTGGCCCGTGCGGAGCAAGAGGTGGGGCCGGTGATTTTTGATCTCAAGTCCGCGCTGATTGATATCAAAAAAATCACGCAGACCGGTCGGGCACAAATGACCCGTGTGGATTCCACCTTGAAGTACCTGACCCAAGAAATAATGGACACTACGGATACCTTGGCTCAGCCGGTACATGAATTGGGTATGTGGTATCGTGCGCTGCGCGCAGGATGGCACTATTTTTCACGAAAACGGTAAGCCAAAGACGGCAAAAGGAGCAAAGCCATGAGGAATGCAGAAGGATTTATGGTCGGTATTTTAGTGGGTGCCGTGGGGGCCTTGTTGTTAGCACCGGCCAGCGGAGTGGAAACGCGTCAGGAACTACGTAAGGCGATGGACAAGGGCCGAGACCGTTTGCGGAATATGGAATCGTTAGCGGAGGTCCGCATTGGCTTGCTCATTGATGAAATCCAGGAAAAAACGGCGCGGTTAATGGATGCGGGCGGTGATCTGGTGGAAAGTAAACGTCAGGATTTGCTGGAAGCGATTCAGGTGGCAAAGCGGGCTCTCGCAGAAGAGCGCGACATTCTTACGCGCAGTACCCGTGCTCGGCGCATTGACGCACTGGAAGAAGACACGGATCTTTAGTAGCCCGCGACGGACGCGCGACTTTTTATGGTGTAATCAATCATTTCATGGTGCGGTGTCGGGTTGGGACGACTATGATATGCAAGCTGAATTCTTAAGGAGATAGAGATGGCTGATAAATTGTTGATGGTTATGGTAAATACTGATCCCTCCAACCCCCAAGAGCTGGGCGCACCGTTTTTTCAGGCGACGGTTGCTGCGGCAATGGACTTTGACGTGGAAGTGGTTCTGACCGCTCGCGCCGGTGAGCTGGCCAAGAAAGGGGTCGCTGAAAAAATGTTCGTCATGCCCGGCAGCCCTAAGAGCGTTTATGATTTTATTAAGGATGCCCACGAAGCGGGCGTGAAGTTCTTTGTTTGCACCCCTACTCTTGAATTGTGGGATTGCACCAAGGAAGATTTGATTCCTGAAGTATCCGATGTTGTCGGTGGCGCTTATGTGATTGAGCAAGCCATGGACGACGACGTGGTCACCTTCACGTACTAATGCCAAGATGACACCTACCCATTTGGGGCCCGCTGAACACTTGTTTAGCGCGGAAGAGGTGGAAGCGGCCATCCTGCGGATGGCCGTTGCCATTAATAAGGATCTTGAGCATCTGACACCCCATCGTCCAGTGGTTCTGCTCTGCGTGCTCACGGGTGCTATCGTAGTTGTTGGGCAGCTTATGCCCCATCTGCATTTTCCCATGACCCTAGATTGTGTTCAGGTCAGTCGTTACGGCTCGGAAACCAGTGGTGGTGCTCTGCAGTGGCGAACCCGCCCCAAGGAAACGCTGTCGGGCGCGGTGGTACTGTTGGTGGATGATATTTTAGACGAAGGTATTACTCTGAAAACCCTTCAGGAGTTTTGTGTTGCGGAGGGTGCCGTGGCGGTACATACGGCCGTCATGGTGCGTAAGATCCGATCTCGTGCGGTAGACGTACAAGTCGATTATGTGGGTCTAGAAGTGCCCGATCAGTTTGTATTTGGCTATGGTCTAGATGCGCGGGGCCTGGGACGCAATGCGCCGGGCATTTTTGTACTGCCGGAGGATCATTGATGGGCGTGGTAGGTATAATTGGTGGCAGTGGTCTGACGCGGCTTCATAATCTGCAGATCAGCAAGCGCCGAGTGATTCGTACGCCCTTTGGGGAAGCCTCCGGTCCATTAACTTTTGGCAGTCTAGATGGACAGGAAGTCGTCTTTATCGCCCGCCACGGCTATGGACATACGATTCCTCCGCATCGAGTGAATTACCGCGCCAATATCTGGGCCTTGCATCATGTGGGGGTGACGCACGTCATCGCCGTGGCTGCTGTAGGTGGTGTGTCTGCAGAAATGCAATCTGGGGTGATTTGTTTGCCCGACCAATTAATTGATTATACCAGCGGTCGCCCCAGTACTTTTTTCGAGGGCGGCGAAAGCTTGGTGGTACATATCGATTTTTCTGAGCCCTATTGTGGACGCATTCGAGAACGCCTGATGTTAGGCGCTGCGGCGGCGCAGATCGCCGTGGTGGCTGGTGGTACCTATGCGGCGACCCAAGGCCCGCGTCTGGAGACCAGTGCAGAAATCCGGCGTATCGAAAAAGATGGTGGTGATATCGTTGGCATGACCGGCGCTCCAGAAGCCGTTCTGGCTCGTGAAATAGGCTTGTGTTATGCACCCTTGTCCCTAGTGGTCAATCCGGCTGCGGGCAAGTCCGCAGAGCCGATTACGATGGAAGGGATTGATGCGGTGATGCACGAAGGAATGGAACGGATCCGGGGAATACTGACCAGTACGGTTCCTCTGCTTGCAGATTGTCCGCAATGTGATTGCGGCATGTCCGTGGGTCCGGAGGCGCTGAAGCACCTCCATAGCCGGCAAAAATAATCGCGAACTCAGGGAGGGCCAATGCAGCCCTCACTCGACCCAGACCTTCAGCGTAAAGTAACCAGTTCTTCGGAGCTGGTGGGATGGATGGCGATGGTGTCATCAAAGTCTTGCTTAGTGGCGCCCATCCGCAAGGCGACCGCAAAACCCTGCAGCATTTCATCGACGCCGTCACCAATCGCGTGCAACCCGATGATTTTTTCCTCTGGCCCAACCGTAATCAGCTTCATGGCGGTTTTTTCCGGTTCGCTGGAAAATGCGCGCAACATGGGAGTGAACTGCGTTTGATAGATCTTGACTGCGTCCTCTCCATAGAGTTCTTTGGCGGCACTCTCGCTCAGGCCTACGGTGGCAATAGGGGGATGGCTGAAAATCACGGTAGGTACAAGGTTCGTGTCTAGATGTCGCTCGGTCTGGCCGTCAAACAGGCGGTCAGCCAAACGACGACCGGCAGCAATAGCCACCGGCGTAAGCGCTGGCGCGTCGGTAACGTCTCCTACGGCATAAATACCGGGTACTGGGGTATTCTGGAAGGTGTCGACAGGTATAAAATCATGGCTATCAGCGGCAATGCCGGCTTTTTCCAGACCCAGATCAGCGCTGTTGGGACGGCGTCCAATGGCCCAGATTACCGCATCCAAACCGCCGAGACAGTCGCCATCCTGAAAGTGCAGACAAAGTCCATCTTCGCGCTTTTCAAGTTCTTTGACCTGGCGTTGCGCGAGGAGATTGATGCCTTGCTGAAGCATGGCATCCATCAAGTGCTCGCGGAGTATCGGTTCAAAATTATGAAGGAAGTGATGGCGGCGCATGACTAAGGAAACTTCGCTACCGAGCGCATGAAGAACCCCTGCAAGCTCCACAGCAATGTAGCCCGCACCGACTACCGCCACGCAACGCGGCTTTTTTTCTAGCTCAAAAAAACCATCAGAAGTGATACCCAGATCCGCGCCGGGAATGTCGGGCCACACCGGCTGACCACCCGTTGCAATAAGAATATGAGGAGCGCTGAGCTCCTTGCCCTGAACTTCAATGCGGTGAGGTGTAGTGAAGCGGGCATGACCTTGTAACAGACTAATTTGGTTGCTACTGAGTCCCTGTGCGTAGCGTTCATTGAGTTTTGCAATGTAACTATCCCGACTTTTCTTGAGTCGTTCCCAATGAAATTCTGCGGTAATCGCGTTGAAACCGTATTCTTCGGCCATTTGCATCTGCTCTGCGAGATGTGCGGCATTCCAGAATATTTTTTTGGGTACGCAGCCTACATTGACACAGGTGCCTCCGAGTGGGCCAGCAGCAATCAGCGCGGTTCGGGCGCCGTAGCGAGCAGCTCGGTTAGCCGTAGCAATGCCGCCACTCCCCCCGCCGATTACAATCAGATCATAAGACGATGTCATGACGTTGTTCTCCATTTTTGGCTGCAGGATGTTGGGGTGGAAATTTTTGCGGATATAAAAAGGTCGTCGGCTCCACGGTGTTGAAGACGACGACCGACTTTAATGCGCGCGTGTTATTGATTGCTCAGATATTTTTGGAGATCATCGGCACCACCGATATGGCGACCCCCAATAAAAATCTGTGGAACCGTGGAGCGACCACTGACAGCGCGGATGGTCCGCGAACTGATGCCAGTGCCCATACCTGTGCGAATTTCCTCGAACACCAGTCCATGTTCCTGGAGCAGTGTTTTGGCGCGGGCGCAGTGCGGGCAACCTTCCCGCGAAAAGACCGTAATAAATTCGGGATCGCGCGCTTCGGGATTGAGGTAATGCAGCATCGTATCGGCATCAGAAACCTCAAAGGGATCTCCGGGCTTATCGGGTTCTATAAACATTTTCTCGATAAAGCCATTTTTGACCAGCATGGCGTAGCGCCAGGAGCGTTTGCCAAATCCCAGATCACTTTTGTCCACCAGCATACCCATACCTTCGGTAAATTCGCCGTTCCCGTCGGGGATGAGATGGATATTTTCTACGGCAAGCTCCTTAGCCCAGGCGTCCATCACAAAAGCATCATTAACGGAGATACAGAGGATGTCGCTGACGCCATTTTCGCGAAAGGTGGGTGCCAGTTCGTTATAACGCGGTAAATGGCTGGATGAACAGGTGGGTGTATAAGCGCCAGGTAAAGAAAACACGATGACGGTTTTGTCCTTGAAAAGACTGTCGCTACTCACGTCCCGCCATTGATTGTTTTCGCGCATGCGGAATGTTACTTGCGGTACGCGTTTGCCTTCCATGCTGGTGAGTTTCATCACTATCTCCTTGCGGTGTGGGCGGCCTATGGCCGAGATGGTACTGTAAATCAAGCGATCATATTGCACATGGATTAATAATAGAATAAGTCTAAGAATGATGCAAGCCCATAGAGGCCGATCTCATGATCAAGCGAATCAGGTGGTTAGGTTTTGTGCCATCCTAAATAGTGGGCCGCAGTATCCAGACCCCCATAACGAATCTGAAAATCCGCTTGGGCGCGAACCACGGCTTTAGCATGATAGGCGATGCCTACGCCGGCTTTGCGCAGCATGGGTAGATCGTTGGCGCCGTCGCCAATGGCGATACAGTGGTTGGCATCGGTGCCGGCACTGATAGCGAGCAAATCGAGAATGTCAGCTTTGGCAGCGGCATCGACAATGTCCCCCAGAACTTGGCCGGTGATTTTACCATCCACAATTTCCAGCGTGTTAGCAAACGCATAGTCCAGATCCAGCATTTCCTGAAGATGGCGGGTAAATTGGGTAAATCCACCGGAAACTACCCCTACTTCGAGTCCTCGAGCTTTGGCTGCGGTTACCAGCTCGCGAGCGCCGGGGCTGAGTTGCAGGCGATCGCGAATAATCGCATCAATAGTTTCTGCGGGCGTACCCGCGAGCAGGCGTACTCTTTCCCGCAATGAGGTCTGAAAATCCAATTCACCAGCCATGGAGCGTTCGGTAATCGCGGCTACCTGCCGCTTCAGACCGAGATGATCCGCCATTTCATCAATACACTCGATGCTGATGAGGGTGGAATCCATATCCGTCAGTAAAAGGCGAAAATAGTCTTTGTCCCAGAGGGGCGTCAGCGCGAGGTCCAGATGGATACCCTCAAGGGCGTCGGTTAAGGTGCGATTGAGAGTACGTAATGGTCCGCTCGGCCCGTGAATCACTAAGGCTAGGCTTTCACCTTGCGCATGAAGTACTGCACCGGGCATGCATTTTTGCAGATGCAAAGTAGTGAGTGCGCGACGTAGAGCCTCGGGCTGTGTTATGCCGTGAAGAATTAAACGGGCACTGCTGCTGTGATCATCCATCGGCATCCAGAGGACTTCCCGGTCTTGCTGCAGGGCTTGTCGCGCGAGCTCATCCAAGAGGGGGGCGATTTCGCTGATGGTTACGGGCAGGTCCCAGCTTTGTAACCAGCATCCCCAGATTTCTTGATGACTTTCGACTTTGGCGACCAGTTGTCCCACGCTGGCGGGTAAGGACATGGGGCCGCAAGCCACGGGGCTCAGTATGGCAAGGCGGGTACTACTCATGCTTTAATCCTCAATTGATCGATGAGTTGTAAAATTTCTTGGCAGCGTGCTTCGCCGTCAGGGAGTTCGCGACGAATGCGTAGGCGCTGGGCACCATCTAACTGATAAATGCTATGGGGCTGTTGGATGAGTTGAATGATTTTTTCAGGAGATACCTGGTTTTCGCTGGCGAATTGTAGTCGCGCCCCAGCCGGGCCGGCGTCAATCTGTTCGATACCCATTTGCAGGGCGCTGAGTCGTAACTGCGTTTGACAAAGCAGGGTACGGGTGGGTGTTGGCAGCGGTCCGAAGCGATCTACCATTTCCACCATAATTTCGCCGATCATGGCATCGTCGCGCACTTCACTCAGACGCTTATAGAGTTGTAGGCGCAGATGGACATCGGGTAAATAGTCCGCAGGAATCAGCGTCGGGGTGTTGAGATGAATTTCCGGACCGCTGGATCGCTGTTCTTCGAGACTGCGGGGGTCGCGGCCAGCGCGGATCGCTGCGACCGCATCATTCAGCCATTCCATGAAGAGCGTGAAACCCACTTCATCCATGTGACCGCTCTGCTCTTCACCCAGCAGTTCTCCGGCACCACGAATTTCCAGATCATGACTGGCGAGAGCGAAGCCAACCCCCAGATCTTCTAGGGATTGGATAGCTTCTAGTCGGCGACGCGCATCATCGGTCATAGCACGAGCATCGGGGGTGAACAGGTAAGCATAAGCGCGCTGATGGGAGCGCCCCACTCGGCCGCGCAATTGGTGGAGTTGGGCAAGACCAAACTTGTCCGCGCGGTTAATTAAAATGGTATTCGCGTGGGGATTATCAATCCCCGATTCAATAATGGTGGTGCTGAGAAGAATATCAAAGCGCTGATGATAAAAGTCGAGCATGACCGCTTCCAGCTCGCCTTCGGGCATCTGCCCGTGGGCTACGCGAAGCCGGGCTTCGGGTAGAAGCCGCCGCAGGGTTGTGGCCATGCGCTCAATGTCGCGAACTTCATTGTGCAGAAAATAGACTTGCCCCCCACGATGGAGCTCACGTTGACAGGCTTCGACGATGGTCGCGTCTTCCCAAGGCTGCACGAAAGTCCGTACCGGCTGGCGTCGTTGCGGTGGGGTGGCGATGATGGACAGATCACGTAGACCCGCCAGAGATAAGTTCAGCGTTCGCGGAATTGGGGTTGCGGTCAGGGTGAGAATATCGACTTCGGCACGCAGTGCCTTGATGCGCTCTTTTTGACGCACGCCAAAACGGTGCTCTTCGTCGAGAATCAGTAATCCTAGGTCGGCAAAAACCACATCTTTCTGAAGCAAACGGTGTGTCCCAATTAGAATATTGACTGCACCCGCTTGGGTAGCGGCGAGCACGGCTTTGTGGGTTTTGGCACTCTGAAAGCGGGAGAGCACCTCAATTCGTAGCGGTAATCCCGCAAAGCGATCCAGAAAGTTTTCATAGTGTTGTTGGGCGAGAAGGGTCGTCGGTACCAGCACTGCTACTTGGGCACTGCTATGCGCTGCTATAAACGCGGCGCGGAGAGCGACTTCGGTCTTGCCAAAACCCACATCGCCACAGACCAATCGGTCCATGGGATGGGGGCTGATCATATCGGCGATCACCGCATCAATGGCTTGTTGCTGATCGGGAGTTTCTTCGAAGGGAAAGCGCGAAACGAAGTCCCAATAGGCATCTTCTGGAGCGGGAAAGGCGCGCCCACTGCGGGCGGCTCGACGTGCGTAAATGTCCAGCAACTCACTGGCCGCATCAATGGCCTTCTGGCGGGCGCGAACTTTGGCCTTTTCCCAATGGCTGTTTCCGAGGCGCGACAGAACAGGTTCGGAAGTGCCGTTGCCAACATAGCGGGCAATACGGTCGAGATGGTCGGCTGGAACATAAACGAGATCTCCATTAGCGTACTCCAGCACGACATACTCATTCACGTCGCCCTGTGCGGCAAAAGGCGTGGCCATACCCCGAAAACGACCGATGCCATATTCCTCATGCGTGACAGCGTCACCGGGCTGGAGATCCCGTAAGTCACGAACCAGCCCTTCCATACTGCGCTGTCGGGCTTGGACACTGCGTCGCTGTGCAAATACCCGGTCACCAAAAATCTGAGCTTCAGAGACCATAGCCAAGCTGACTAGGCCCTTTTCCTTGATGAGCAAGCCCCGTTCTAGCGGAGCAACGGTGATGGCAATTTTTGCGTCGGACTGGAGAAAATCCGGCCAGTTTTCCACGCGTGCGGGTAACAAGCCACTTTTGCCGAGCCGCTCTGAAAGCGCCTCCTGACGTCCCGGCGATTCGGCAGCAATCAGGGCGCGTCCTTGGGGCGGCAAATGGCTGAGAAAGATTTCGAGCGCGGCGAGTGGTGCTTCAGGGCGACCATGCAGATCGGGTAAAGACGCTGTTGGCAAAGCCTCTCCCTCACCCTGCTGTTGTGCAAGAACCAAGGGGCGGGTATGTAGTGCTTCCTCCCACTCTGCAGCGGTCAGGAGTAATTCGTCGGGGGGGAGTATTGGATAGCTGCGGTCATGCATTCTTTCCTCATAGCGCTCTTGCCAGTCATGACGAATTTGCGGGGTCGCGCGCTCCAGTCCCGACGGCAGAAGGACGAGTCCATCTGCAGGGAAATGCATGAGCAGATGACTGAGTTGTGGAAAAAAGAGGGGCAAGAAATGTTCGGCACCTTGCGGAATCTGCCCTCGGCTGGCAGTCCGGTAAATGTCGGCTTGCTGGGGATCGCCGCTGAAGCGCGCCCGAAACTGGCTGCGAAACTCCTGCAGAGCGGTCGTATCCACGGGAATTTCACGCGCCGGCAGGAGGGAGACGCGGTTCACTTTTTCGAGGGTACGCTGTGTTTCCGGATCAAAGGCGCGGATGCTTTCCACGTGCGTATCAAACAGCTCAATGCGATAAGGCAGCGGACTGCCACTGGGGAAAAGGTCAATGATTCCCCCGCGCCAGGCCAATTCACCGGGTTCCGAAACCTCGCTGGTATTCCGATAACCGGCATCTATCAATCGCTGGCGAAAGGCCTCGGGATGTAATGTATCCCCCACGGCGAGTACAAAGGCGTGCTGATCCAGAAAGCTGCGTGGTGGTAATCGTTGTAGAGCTGCCGACAAGGGCGCGAAGGAAATACCTCGCCATTCGGGGAGTGCGGCGAGGGTGGCTAGACGCGTCGCCGTTGCTTCTGCAGCCGGAGCTAGACGATCATAGGGTAAAATTTCGCGGTCCGGGAACACCAGTGGCGAAGCCAGATCGGGTGCAAAAAAATGCCATTCCCGCAGCCATTCTTCCACATCGCGGGGGTTGGCCAGAAGCACTAGGATGGGCTTTTGCCATTGCCGATGCATTTCGGCAGCCAGCCAGCAATCTGCTGCGCCATAAGCCTGGCTGAAATACCGTGCTTGCCCCGTACGCGGAGCCGGGCCTAAAGAGAGAGGGCGATCCAAAAATATCCAGTATAAAATATCGGGAATAGGAGATGACCTAGTGTAAGGTGCCCTTGGTTAAACTGCAAAATCGGACAATCTTGCTTCACTCGGACAGACTGCGGATACTGCACCCTGCGTAGAGGGACGAGAGAGAAACATGAAGCGAGTCTGGGTACTGATTCCCGCTGGCGGGCGTGGGCAACGTTTTGGTGCGGCGCAGGCCAAGCAATATGTGTTGCTGTGTGGTCAGCCGATATTGGTGCATACCCTAGAGATTTTCTTGCGCGAAACTCGCATTGCCGGGATTCAGTTGGTTTTGCCGGGCGAGGATCTGGCCAATGATTCTTGGCGGACCTTGCTTGGTGATTTGCAGGCGTCTTTGCTAACTCCCGTTGTGGGCGGCGCACAGCGCGCAGACTCCGTCCGTCTTGGATTGGAGGCTCTGCTGCGGGCCGGTGCCACCACGGATGATTGGGTGCTCGTGCACGACGCTGCCCGACCTTGTCTGCGGCAGGCGGATTTACGCGTGCTGCTCGACAGCTTGGTGCAATGCCCTCAGGGTGCGCTGCTTGCCGTACCTGTAGCGGATACCCTCAAACGAGAAACTGCCGGACAATCTCTTGGGACCGTAGATCGAGAGGGGCTCTGGCGGGCGTTGACGCCCCAGGCTTTTCCGGTTGGGGCTCTACTTGCCGCCTTAGAAGCCGCGCGGACAACGGGCTTAACCGTGACTGATGAGGCTTCCGCCATGGAAGCCCAAGGTTGGCGTCCGCGCTTGATTCAGGGGCATGGGGATAATATCAAAATTACCTTAGCTGATGATCTCGCTCTTGCCGCTGCGATTCTGGCGGCCCGCGATGAGGAGAAATGATGTCCATACGGATTGGTCACGGTTTTGACGTACATGCGCTAGTGCCTGAGCGCCTGTTGATTTTAGGCGGTGTAACCGTCCCCTACGCGCTGGGTTTGGCAGGTCATTCCGATGCCGATGTGTTACTGCACGCCATTTGTGATGCCTTATTGGGAGCGGCTGCCTTGGGGGATATTGGTCGTCATTTTCCAGATACCGACCCCCGTTTTGCAGGTGCTGATTCGCGGGACCTACTCCGACATTGTTATGCGCTTCTGCGGGCAGAGGGTTTTGTGCTGGGTAATGTGGACGCCACTATCGTTTGCCAGAGCCCCAAGCTCGCCCCGTACATTGCGCAAATGCGTGAACATATCGCTGCCGATTTAGCCGTCGATTTGGGTGCCATTAACATTAAGGCAACGACTACCGAGCATTTAGGTTATGCTGGTCGGGGTGAGGGCATCGCTGCCCATGCCATTGCACTCATTCAGCATGTCTGAGGGTCCGGCGCGCATTTATCCCGGCACGGACGAGCTGCTGTCTGCTGAGATTAAGCATTGTCCCGAAGATTTTGCAGTCACCGAGAGTTTGCCTTTTCAGCCCTCAGGCAGTGGGTCACACCACTGGTTGGTTATCGAAAAGCAGGGTCTGAATACGCAGGAGGTGGCACAGCGCTTGGCGCGTGTCGCCGGAGTCGCGGTGCGCGATGTGGGTTTTGCCGGAATGAAGGATCGCTATGCGGTTACCCGTCAAAGCTTTTCTGTGCCCAGTCACCCGGATCGGGAACCCAACTGGCAAAGCCTAGAAGACCAAAATCTGCGCATTCTGGAGATCACGCGTCATGACCGCAAGCTGCGCCGTGGCGTGCTGCGAGGTAACCATTTCCGTCTGTTTTTACGGCAATGCCAGGGTGAACAACGACTCTGGCAAACTCGGCTGCAGAGCATTGGCGAGCAAGGGTTTCCTAACTACTTTGGCGCACAGCGCTTCGGGCAACGCAACCTCCAGGAGGCGGCTCGACTTTTGTTTGGCGAATCCCGCCGGATAGATCGGCACCGGCGCGGTTTGCTCTGGTCTGCAGCGCGTTCGGCGCTGTTTAATCAGGTGCTGGCCGCAAGAGTCCAGCAGGATTGTTGGCACCACATTTTGCCCGGTGAAGTCATTCAGCTTGCCGGTTCGCATAGTATTTTCCGGGCAGAGTCGGAAGAACTGGGCGCGTTGCAGCAGCGTGCAACTGATTGGGATATCCATCCCACAGGACCTCTACCAGGGCGTGGCGGGCTCCTTCCCGATGCGGCCGCTGGATTGCTGGAGCGGGCGGCATTGGCTGCCTTTGTACTAAATCCGGAGATTCCTAGTGATGGCTTGCTCTGGGCTCGGCAACTCGCGGCGCAAGGATTAGACGCAGCGCGGCGTACTTTGCGTGCTCGTCCCGAGGATTTGCACTATGAATGGTCGGACCAGCATACCCTGATGCTGGAGTTTTTTTTGCCAGCAGGCGTTTTCGCGACTAGTTTTGTAGAAGCATTACTGGGACAGGAGTCTGCGGCGGCACATAGGCTTGACCTTTGTGTTGACTAGATGCTTTAGAATGGACAAACTATGTTTTGCGGAGCGTTTTGTTCAAGCAGTATATAAAGGGAGGGAGATAACATGGAAACCCCAGTAACGATTGGTCGTTTGGCGCGTGAAGCCGGGCTTGCTGCAGAAACCTTGCGCTACTATGAGCGGATCGGTTTGATCCAGCCAGTGCAGCGTACCCAGTCCAACTATCGTTTGTATGATGGTCACGCAGAGTCACGTTTGCGTTTCATTCGCCGTGCCCAGAATCTCGGATTCTCCTTGGCCGAAGTCAAAGAATTACTAGACCTCAGTAGTAGTGTCGAAAATGACATGGGTGATGTAAAAGCATTAACCGAACAAAAGATTGCAGAAATCGATTTCAAGATTGCCGATCTGCAACGGATGCGCAACGCTTTGGCGCAGCAGGCAGAGCAATGCCCCGGGCACGGTTCTGTCGAAAACTGCCCGATTCTGGCCTCTTTGGCAGATGTGGAAGGGGATATGGCGGTGCGGCGGCGCTGGGAAGGTAATCGTGATCTCCGTGCGCCGCTGAACGTCGGTCAGCGTTAGGGAGCTAAGAGTGTCGCAAATTGTTTTGGCGGTACAAGGCATGACCTGTCAACACTGCGTTGCGGCAGTGGAAAAAGCACTTCGGCAAGTTCCCGGAGTGCAGGAAGTGGTTGTAGATTTGGGTGCCGGGCGCGCCAGCGTGCTGGGAGAATCTCTGGTACCGGTGGTCTTGGTGCAAGTGATAGAAGAAGAAGGTTATACGGCGCAGCCGGTACAGTAAATCTAGCGATTACGAGAACGCCATCCCAGTAACACGCGCAACGCACCGCTTCCGCCTTCTTCAGGGCGGGCCTGCGCAAAAGCCAGCACTTCGGAATGGCGCATCAGCCAGCCACCGATCAGTCGTTTCAGGACCGGCACTCGACCGGGTGACCCTAAGCCTTTGCCATGAATGATGCATACGCAGGCCCAGCGCCACTTTTTTGCCTCGTGTAAAAATGCCGAGAGCTCCGTACGTGCTTCTTCAACCGTGCAACCGTGCAAGTCCAGTCTTTCCTGAATCCGAAAGCGGCCTCTGCGCAGATCCCGAAGTAGAGACGGTGGTTGGCCTTGGCGTAAATAGAGCCACTCATCACCCGTATCCAGAACCTCATCACTATTGGGTCCATCATTCAAAGCTGAAAGCACCGCTTCCTCATCCCGATGTTGTTGAAGAGCCAAGGGCGGGGGTGGGGCTGGCCGAGGTGGAAGCGGTGGCGCTACCAAGGGTTTGACATCGGCCACGGCTTCCTGAAAACAGGCTTTTTCCTCTGGCGCAACGGAGAATTGTGGGCGATGAACTTTTGCCACCCGCCGTCGCCGCACGATTCAGTCTCCCTGTTGCTCCAGCCAGCGCTCGGCATCCAGCGCCGCCATACAGCCAGAACCCGCGCTGGTTACCGCCTGACGATAAATGTAGTCTTGGACATCTCCGGCCGCAAAAACACCTTCTACGCTCGTTGCGGTGGCCATGCCATCTCGACCCCCTCGGGTAATCAGATAACCCCCTGCGTCCATTTCCAACTGCCCTTGGAATATGTCCGTATTGGGTTTGTGACCAATAGCAATAAATACGCCCATGAGTTCTAGATCTTGAGTGCTATCGTCCTTAACATGCTTGATCCGCAAGCCGGTGACCCCCGATGAATCACCCAACACCTCATCTACGGCGTGATCCCAGATGATAGTGACATTCTCTTTGGCCATCAGTTTGTCTTGGAGAATTTTTTCTGCACGGAACTTGTTGCGGCGATGGACCACGGTTACGTGTTTAGCAATGTTGCTGAGGTAGAGCGCTTCTTCTACGGCGGTATTGCCGCCACCAATGACGGCAACGGCTTGGCCCCGATAAAAAAATCCATCGCAAGTCGCGCAGGCCGAAACGCCTTTACCACGGAATTTTTCCTCGCTGGGCAATCCGAGATATTTGGCGGAGGCTCCGGTTGCCAAAATAAGCGCTTCGGCGGTGTAACAGTGCTGATCTCCAGTGAGACGAAATGGGTGCTGACTCAGATCGGCCCGGTGAACATGGTCAAACAGCACTTCGGTGTCAAAACGTCGAGCTTGTTTTTCGAGGTCTTGCATGAGTTCCGGGCCCATGACACCGTCTGCAGCGCCCGGCCAATTATCCACATCAGTGGTGGTCATCAGCTGGCCGCCCGGTTCCATGCCCTGAACCAAAACAGGATGCAGATTGGCCCGAGCGGCATAAATGGCGGCGGTGTAACCGCCGGGTCCAGAGCCTAAGATCAGTAGGCGGCAATGTTTTTCATCAATAACACTCTTGGGGTCGCTCATTAGATTCCTCATCATTCGCAGTGACTGGTGTAAAGTCTAACATCATCTACTTCAATCCGTATTCGAACACGTACCATTCTGCGGTAGGCAGTGGTATCCATTCATGAGTGCATTACGCCGGGTCCTCGGCATGATGTTGGCTGTGAAAATCATTACGGGACTTGAACGAACGCCTTATCAGAAAGCTCTAACATCTCTATTTGTAAGTACTTCTCCAATATATCATGCTTGACACCTGCACAATGCTCGTTTAGCGTGCCGTGATGAATTCTGCTACCCGAAATTCTTCTCGCAGTCCACGATCAGCTCCGACGGGACCGGCAACTGCGATTCGTTCAAAACCTTGGAGACGAGAACTGTTGTTGCTCGTCATGTCTGCGCTAGCCGTATTTATGCTCATGTCTTTGTTCAGTTTCCATCCAGCCGATCCGAGTTGGTTCAATAGCGGCAAAGGTGGGGGGGTAAAGAACTGGGGGGGCGAAGCTGGGTCCTATCTTGCGGATTTTCTGGTCCAGCTATTTGGTGCCGCTGCTTGGCTATTGCCCTTTGCCTGGATTGCCTGGATCGCCCAGTTTTGGCGTCACTGGTTTTGCAGACGTCCAGGCCGGCGTATGGCCGCAGTGGGTGGAGTGGCTATCTTGCTTGGCTTGACTGCTGTTTTGACCATTATCTGGCCGAACGCTTGGTGGCCTATTGCGGGTTCTACGGTGGGTGGTATTTCGGGGCAGGAAAGTGTCCGCTTGACGAAACCTTTCATTGGCATAGGCGGCAGTGCACTGCTTTTTCTAGCGATTTTGGTGCTCGGCATTTTTCTACTTACCGGTCTCAGTCCCCAAGAATGGGCTGCTCGTCTGCGCGCGTGGTCAGCCACCCTGTCCAAATTGTCTTTGCCAAAAATGGCGCTGCCAGCTTGGTCTTTGCCCCGCAGGTTGCGACCTTTCCAGCGCAGAAATAACCCGGTGGTTGTCTCTAATCTAGCCCCTAGCGCGAAGCCAACGAATGCCACTCCGATTGAAGAGACACCGACTGCGCCGACGTTTTTTTCCGCTAAAAAACCGCGTTCGGTTTCCGTGACCTCGGCGCCGAAAAATGGGCGACAAATGCCCTTACCTGCGCCCGTTGGTCCGCCGCGTGCGGATGGTCTCCCGGATCTAGCACTTCTGGACCCTGCGGATGCTGTTGATCCTTCCGCACAGCTTGGTCCCGAGGTTCTTGCACAGCAATCGCGAATGTTGGAAGAGAAAATGGCGGATTTTGGGGTGCAAGCTACGGTAGTAGCTGCGCATCCCGGACCGGTGATTACCCGATTTGAAATAGAACCAGCCCCCGGCGTCAAGGTGAGTCAGGTGGCTGGTCTCAGTAAAGATCTTTCGCGAGTTCTGGCGGCGCGAGTGCGCGTGGTTGAAGCCATTCCTGGTAAGGCGACCATGGGTATTGAAGTACCCAACCCCAAGCGACGTACCGTGCGGCTTTCGGAGATTCTTTCAAGCCCTAGTTTTAGTCACAGTAAAAGTCTGTTGACGCTGGCTCTGGGCCAAGATATCGGTGGACAGCCCGTATCGGCAGATCTGGCCAGAATGCCCCATTTGCTGGTGGCTGGTACCACGGGTGCTGGCAAATCCGTGGGCGTGAATGCCATGATTCTCAGCATTCTCTTCAAAGCGACCGCCGAAGAAGTGCGCCTGATCATGGTCGATCCCAAAATGTTGGAGCTCTCCATCTATGAGGGGATTCCTCATCTGCTCGCACCGGTGGTCACGGATATGAAAGAAGCCGCTAATGCCCTGCGTTGGTGCGTCGCCGAAATGGAGCGGCGCTACAAACTGATGGCATTCGCGGGCGTCCGTAATCTAGCGGGATATAATCAGAAGGTGCAGGAAGCCGCCGTTGCCGGGCATCCTCTACCCGGACCGGACAAAGATATGGATGGCGAGCCCATTAATTTGGCCTCCTTGCCAGCCATTGTGGTTATTATTGATGAATTCGCGGACCTCATGATGGTGGTGGGTAAGCAGGTGGAAACGCTCATTACCCGCTTGGCGCAAAAAGCCCGAGCGGCGGGATTGCATTTGATCATGGCAACGCAGCGTCCCTCGGTGGATGTGATCACGGGCTTGATCAAAGCGAATGTACCTACCCGAATCGCTTTTCAAGTCTCTTCACGCATTGATTCCCGAACCATTCTGGATCAAATGGGTGCTGAAACCCTGCTCGGTCAGGGAGATATGCTTTATCTTCCGCCTGGTTCCGGTTATCCGCAACGGGTGCATGGTGCCTTTGTCAGCGATGATGAAGTGCATCGGGTGGTAGAGTCACTGCGGCAACTGGGCGCTCCTCAGTATGATGAGCGTATTTTGCAGGGTAATGAAGGTGTTGACAGTGAAGGCGGTGAGGGCGGGGGCGGAGAAGACGCTGATCCGCTTTATGATCAGGCAGTCGCGATTGTCACCAGTAGCCGTAAGGCCAGCATCTCTTACGTGCAGCGACAACTGAAGGTAGGATATAATCGCGCTGCGCGCATGATTGAAGAAATGGAAAGAGTGGGTGTGGTCGGTCCTTTGCAGAGTAACGGGAGTAGAGAAATATATGCAGCAGCACCTCCGGGTCGTGACTAAATTTTGGCCTCGCCTACACGGTGTGTATAGGTTAGCGAGAAAGCTTTCCTGGCCTCTACTGTTGCTGTTGGGGTGGAGCACGCTGGCTTCGGCGACTTCCGGCCTAAACATGTTGCATCACTTTTTTCAGGATACGCACACGATTACGGCGCAGTTCAGCCAAGAGGTGGCTAACCACAACGGACAGATTGTCAAACGTGCTAATGGCACCTTGTGGATTTCTCGACCCGGCAAATTCCGTTGGGACTATAGCGGCGTCAATGGGCAAACCATTGTTTCCAATGGTAATAAAGTTTGGCTTTACGAGCCCGCGCTGCAGCAGGTTACGGTACAACCCTTGGGCAAGGCTCTGGGTTCTACGCCAGCGGCGTTAATTGCGGGCAATGATAATCTGAACGCGCGTTTCAAAATTACCGATGAAGGTGAAAAAGGCGGGTTGCACTGGTTATTACTGGATCCAAAGTCTGGTCAGGATCAGGGATTCACGGCTCTGCGTCTGGGTTTCGATTCCCAAGGGGCGCTGCGGGAAATGCGCATGGAAGACGCTTTTCAGCAAGAAACCGTACTGCATTTCACGCATATTGAAGTTAACCATGCCATTCCTGGACGGGAGTTTCAGTTTACTCCGCCTGTCGGGGTCGACGTCCTTTCGCAATAAGTTTTTCTGGAGTTTTCTATGTGGTCTTTCAAAACCCGTTTGATCCTGGTTACTGCAGGTTTTTTTGTCGCTGCGCAAGCCCACGCGGTTGGATTCGCGGTACCCACTTCGGTTGTCGGCCTCTCCGAAGCCGGAGCTACTGTGGCCGATGGTGGCCCAGTCAGCAGTTTTGCCGACAATCCCGCCGATATGGTGTTCTTCCCGGGAACGCGCGCGGGCTTGGATATTCTGGCGACGGAGCCGACCTATAAAGTCAGTAATAGTAATGGCAGTTTTGATGCCAGTAGTAATCTGCTCATCATGCCCAATCTGTTTGTGACCCATCGATTTGACGATCTGCCCCTAGCGTTGGGTTTAGGAATTACCTCACCTTACGGAACAAACACCAGTTGGCCAGCAGGAACTTATAGCAAAAATCTCAATGCACCTTACAAAAATGATTTGCGCATTATGGATATCAATCCCGGAGTGGCTTATCTGCTGCTTCCGAATCTGAGCGTGGGTGTTGGTCTGGATTATTACCAAAGTCTTAGTGCGACTTTCGGTGCACATTCAGGCAATGGCGGTGGAGTGGGCGGCAATATTGGTTTGTTCTACACCACCGAAACGTTTAATGCGGGTTTGAGTTATCGATCCACTGCAAACTTGTCTTCTACCGGCGGAGATATCAGTCTCCCCAGTCGAGTACAGGCCGGGGTGCGCTACCGTTTCACTCCACGCTTTGCGTCGGAACTGGATGTTGACTGGAATGACTGGAGTAATACGCAATTGCCAGGATATGGTAATTTGGGTTGGAAATCGGCACTGGCCTATCGCCTCGGTTTGAGTTACCACTTTGATCAGAATCTTGAATTACGGGGTGGTTTAGCGCACGAAGGGAGCCCAACTAACGGTTCCAGTATACAAGCTGCTGTTCCGGCGCCGAGTAGTAATCTTGCTTCTTTCGGCGTGGGGATTGGTCTTGGCCCTTGGCATTATGACCTAGGTGCTTCCTATGCCATTTCCGGGAATACGACTTCTTACGATCAGAGTTTCCCTGGCACTTATAAAGCCAGCACCTTCAACTTTGGTGCTGCCATTTCACGAGATTTCTAACTGCAATCGTCTACGGGATTATCTTGCCCATCTTCCCGAATGATCCGCGTCCTTTAGCGGCGCGCATGCGTCCGCAAAGCTTGGATGCTTATGTTGGACAGAGTCACCTACTCGGTGCAAATGGGCCGCTGCGTGCCATGCTGCGTAGCGGTCATTTACATTCCATGATTCTTTGGGGACCACCGGGGAGTGGTAAAACCACACTGGCTCAATTATTGGCTAAAACAACGCATGGTCATTTCCAGATTCTCTCGGCGGTCAACAGTGGCGTCAAAGAAATTCGCAGTGCGGTAACCGATGCGGAAGCCTGCCGTACCCAAGGGCAAAAGACGGTCCTTTTTATCGATGAAATTCATCGCTTCAACAAAACTCAGCAGGATGCGCTGCTGCCTCATGTCGAAGAGGGATTGTTTACCCTTATTGGTGCGAGTACCGAAAATCCCAGCTTCACCCTCGTCAATGCCTTGCTTTCGCGCGCTCGGGTTTATGTGCTCAAGATGCTGACTACAGACGATCTCGCGATCATTTTGGACCGCGTCCTTAACGATCGTGAGCAGGGTCTTGGTACGGAGTCTATTGAACTTCCTGAAGAAATTCGTCATGGTCTGCTCGCTGCAGCCGATGGTGATGCGCGTCGTCTGTTAAATTTACTGGACCTCGCCGTGCAGTTGGCCGAACCCGTAAATGGTAAAGTTCAGATTAGTGCAGAGATTGTCGCGGCGGCGAGTGGCCAGTCTTGGCGACGCTTCGATAAAGGTGGCGAAGCTTTTTACGACGAAATCTCCGCATTTCATAAATCCTTACGCGGTTCAGATGTGGATGCGGCATTGTATTGGCTGGCACGGATGCTCGACGGTGGCGCGGACCCGCTGTATCTAGCCCGACGCCTAGTACGCATGGCTTCTGAGGATGTCGGCTTGGCCGATCCCCGCGCCTTGGAAATGGCTTTATCCTGCAAAGATGCTTATCAGTTTTTGGGCAGTCCCGAGGGCGAGCTCGCCCTTGCACAGGCAACGATTTATCTGGCCAGTTGCCCTAAAAGTAACCGCGCTTATCAGGCTTGGAATCGGGCGCGTGCCCTCGTGCAAGAAGGCGGTAGCACGGAAGTTCCGCTACATTTACGTAATGCACCGACGCAACTGCTTAAAGCACTGGATTACGGGAAAGAATATCAATACGATCACGACTATCCGGATGCTATTGCGCCGCAGCAGCAGTATTTGCCCGCTGCTTTAGCCCAAAACCGATTTTATGAGCCCAGTGAGCGGGGTCTTGAGTTGCGTATTCAGGAACGCCTGCGCTGGATTGATGCCCATCGTCAAAATAGTCGAGAGAAAAAAACCGATGCTTGATCCGAGTGTATTGCGCAGTGACCCCGAAACCGTAGCCACCGCTTTGGCCCGTCGTCATTTCAACCTAGATGTCGCCGCACTACAAACCCTCGATCAGGAGCGTAAAGTGCTACAGATCCAGTTGGAGGATCTGCGCAATATCCGTAATGAAACCTCAAAAGCCATCGGTTTAGCGCGCCGTCAAGGTGAGGATACAGCGATCATGCAGACTGCTGCCGCGCAAAACGGTGAGGATATCAAGACCTTGGAGCGGGCTCTTGAAAAAGCATTGAGAGATTGGGAAGCTCTCACCAATAGTTTACCCAATATACCTCAGGAATCCGTGCCCGATGGTCGCAATGAGGCTGACAATGTCGTTTTGCGCCATTGGGGTACACCAGCCGAGTTTGCATTTACCGTCAAAGATCATGTTGATATTGGCGAAGCCTTGGGAATTATTGATTTTGCTGCAGGCGCACGACTTGCAGGCGCCCGTTTTGTGGTTTTGCGCGGTCAGGGTGCCCGCTTGGAGCGGGCACTGATTCAGTTCATGCTCGACTTGCACACCGGTGCGCATGGTTATACGGAAATCGCGCCGCCCTTTTTGGCCAATGCGGATTCCCTCTTCGGCACGGGACAGTTGCCAAAGTTTGAAGAAGACCTATTTGCGTTGCGTGATGATCCCTACTATTTGATCCCCACTGCCGAAGTGCCGCTCACTAATCTTCTGCGCGGAGAGATTGTGGGCACGCTACCGCAAAAATTTTGCGCTTATACGCCCTGCTTTCGTCGCGAGGCGGGCGCCTATGGTCGCGATACCCGTGGCATGATTCGCCAGCATCAGTTCGATAAGGTCGAATTGGTCCAGGTAGTGCGTCCAGAAGAATCCGCAGCCGCGCACGAAATGCTGACGGGTCACGCAGAGAAGGTTTTACAATTGCTCGAACTGCCCTATCGAGTCATGGCCCTTTGTGCGGGGGATTTGGGCTTCAGTGCTGCAAAAACCTATGATCTTGAAGTTTGGCTCCCAGCGCAAAATCAATATCGAGAGATCAGTTCCTGCAGTAATTTTGAAAGCTTTCAAGCGCGTCGATTACAGCTACGGTATCGCGGCGATGATGGTAAGCCGCAATTGCTACATACCCTCAATGGTTCAGGTTTGGCCGTTGGCAGAACGCTCGTCGCACTCATCGAAAATCATCAGCAGGCCGATGGCAGCGTTCGCATTCCCGAGGCCTTGCGGCCCTATCTTGGCGGTATGGAACAACTTCGGGCCTAAACTGCTTATGGCAAGTTCCTATGTGCCGGTGAGTTGTGCCTTGCACAGCGCCATTGAGCTCGCAATCCTGCAAAAACGATCCATACAATTACAGTTAGTGGACGGATCTGTTATGAGTGGGCAAATACTCGATGTTTGGACAGCCAAAGGTCGGGAGTGGTTACGCATTCGGCAGAGCGGGCAGGAAAAGGATCTCGATCTCACCCTTATTCATCAGTTGCAGGAAAACATCTCTAATGAATCCTAAAATCATTCGTAGCTTTTTGTGTGGCGGACTTCTGTGTGGTGCAGTCTCAGCGAGTGCGGCCGAATTTCCCTTACCCACTGCGGGCAGTAATATGGTCGGACAATTACGCGTTGTGTTGGCACGACAGCAGGACACATTGCTGGATATTGCGCGGCACTACGATGTCGGCTACAACGAAATCCGTGCGGCTAATCCGGGGGTCGATCCTTGGTTACCGGGTGCGGGAACCCGGGTCCTGGTGCCCACTGAATACATTCTGCCGCCTAAGCCTTGGCAAGGAATTATCATCAATATTCCAGAGCGTCGACTATTTTTTTTCCCATCGGGTCAGAACATCGTATACACTTTTCCCGTAGGAATCTTCCGTCCTAATTGGCCCGATCCTGTGGGTAGTACCAAAATTATCGCTAAAGTCAAAAATCCTACCTGGACGGTTCCCAAAAATATTCAGGAAGAGCACGCCAAGGCAGGGGAGCCTATCCCCGCATTCTTCCCGGCAGGCCCTGACAACCCTATGGGTGAGTTGGCGCTAGAAACAGGCTGGTCGCAAATTTTTATCCATGGCACGAATAAGCCTTGGGGTGTCGGAATGCGCGTCAGTCATGGCTGCTTCCATGTGTATCCCGAAAACGAAGTGCAGCTCTTCAAGATGGTCAAGGTAGGTACACCAGTACGTACCATTGACGCCCCTTACGTGGTCGGGAGTGACGGCAGCGGTATCCTTTATCTGCAGAGTTTCGAGCCAGTCGAGGCTTATCACAAAGGGGGTAATCATCAACAGCGTGCCGTAGATGCGATCAGTGCATACAGTAAAAGCGTTCAGCAGAACTGGACGATCAATTGGCAGCGGGTTATAGACTTGGTGCAAAAGCCCAATACGGTCCCCGCACCCATAAATATCAACACCCCGGGACTACGCGCAGTGGTAGCACAATTGCCTACCCAACCTTATGATTTCGCGCCCTATGGTGATAATGCCAACACGGCGACACCGCCACCACCAGCAGTCACCGTAAATCCTCAGTAACTGGCGACGCGAATTTCTAGAAGAAATCGCTTGCAGCATCATTAACCCGCATGTATAGTGCGCTCTCTCGACGGGGCAGTGGTCCTGAAGAGAGCGGCAAACAACTCAGGTATTGACAGTAGAAAACGTTACCTAGTATGATTGTCGACCCTGTTGCGGGGTGGAGCAGCTTGGCAGCTCGTCGGGCTCATAACCCGAAGGTCGTAGGTTCAAATCCTACCCCCGCTACCAAGATTTGTAGTACGCAGTATTGTTCTTTACCAACCGAGTGGAGATGTGTGGGGTTTAGGCCCAAGAGGTTTATGCGCTGAGAGGCGTATAGATTTCGAAGTAATGAGAAGTAAATGGATTGAACTTAAGAGTTTGATCCTGGC
>Ga0172382_10001544_pt1 | contig 40934 bp, 37 predicted proteins | sample Leawel138RmetaG_FD_122245 | JGI IMG/M metagenome (GOLD analysis project Ga0172382, IMG submission 122245) | Leachate microbial communities from a municipal landfill in Southern Ontario, Canada - Leachate well 138R metaG | ecosystem: Engineered > Solid waste > Landfill > Unclassified | place...
CCTGTAGGTCGGACTTCAGTCCGACACAACGCGGCGTCGACCGGCGCCGCTGTCGGGTTGAAACCCGACCTACAATATTCCCGCATTCCTGTAGGTCGGACTTCAGTCCGACACAACGCGGCTTCGACCGGCGCCGTTGTCGGGTTGAAACCCGACCTACAATATTCCCGCCTTCCTGTAGGTCGGACTTCAGTCCGACACAACGCGGCTTCGACCGGCACCGCTGTCGGGTTGAAACCCGACCTACAATATTCCCGCCTTCCTGTAGGTCGGACTTCAGTCCGACACAACGCGGCTTCGACCGGCGCCGTTGTCGGGTTGAAACCCGACCTACAATATTCCAGCCTTCCTGTAGGTCGGACTTCAGTCCGACAGCAGCGTCTATCGAAGCCATACAATGTCGGGCTGAAGCACGACGAAATTCCCCGGGGCGAAACACTCCATCAAACCCGCCGCATGGCGACAAATTTGTTGTTGGCATCAAACTCGAGCTCAAACTCGCCACGCACACCGTCATGCGTGACGAAGGGGCGTAACCGATCAGCCGGGAACTGTATGCGACGGCCATCGCGACCGGTTGCAATGACGCTGCGCGCAGCCCCCTGATAATAGGCCAGGTAGCTTTCGGGGGAGATATCGAGACGGAAACGTATGGACGGCATGTTCATCTCCTGCGGCCACACAGGCATACTATCTTGGTCATGTCACCGTCGGGGAAAGGCTTATGCGCAGCCATATACGCACACTGTTCGCCATCATGCTGCTACTGGCAGCAACCGTAGCCAGCCTGTTTTTCCTGCCACTGCACAACGGCAAACCGCTGCTGACGCGGCACGACATCCCCCCGGCGATTATCGCCCTGCTGCCCGAACAATGGCGGGGACCGAACGGCGCCACGGCACCGGAAATGGTTACCGTCTACCGCTGGCGTGATCGTGAAGGGGGCTGGCACTATGGCTCGGCCCCACCAGCCGATGGCAGCGCCTACGAATCCCGCACGGTATCCACCGAGGCCAATGCAGCCCTGTTTCCGCCCTTGACGCCGCCGACCGAGCAACCCAAGGCCAGCGCTGCAGCACCGACCGCCCAACCAACGGCACCGTCCCCCTACTCCGCCGAAGGGCTCAGGAAACTGTTCGACGATGCACACAACATCCGCGACCGCCATCAACAACGGCGTGACGCACAGGACGGGCAATAAACTCAGTGGTCTTTATGACTGCGCCCGATCTGGTGCAGCGGCACCACCACCTCGGCCTTGGGCTTCACATCACCCGGCATCTGCGGCCGCCTGTCCATGGCGCGGCCAGCCTCATCGGCAAGTTCTTTTTCGCGCGCGCTGATCAGCGACAGACACTGGCGCAGATCTTCAATGGTGTGGTCGGACAGCGGGTGCTTCATGCCTGGACCGGTGGCGGTGTCCTTGATCACACCGGTCAGCGTCATCTTCACGGCGCGCAGGATCTGTTCTTCTTTGCTACGGGTTTCGTTGCTCATCATGTTCTCCGGCGGGGGAAGTCCCGCGTCATTGCCCGGCAGTGTACCCCACAAGCGGCTGCCGTCCCAAAGCCTTATACTCGGAAATAAAACCCGTTAACCCGCAATGATTTTGCGTCTATCCAATCAACTCGGAAAGCCCCATGCCCGCCACGCCCCCCGACGCCCTGCTGTTCATCGCCCCCGGCTGCCCGCACTGCCCGGTCGTCTTGCAGGCCCTGAGCGAAATGGTGAAACAGGGCGCCATCGGCCGCCTCGAAGTCGTCAACGTCGCCGCCCATCCCGAGCAGGCCGCCGCCCTCGGCGTACGCGCCGCCCCCTGGACCCGCCTCAGCCCCTTCGAACTGGAAGGCGCACAAACGCCGCAGGAATTACGCCGCTGGGCAGAGCTCGCCGGCAAGCCCGACGGCATCACCCGCTATCTGGAACAACTGCTGCGCGACGGTCAACTCGCCCGCGCCGAACAGCAACTTGCCCGCCACCCCGACTGGCTGTCACACCTGATGCCACTGCTCACCCAGGCCGACACGCCGATGCAGGTGCGCGTCGGTGTCGGCGCATTGCTCGAAGGGCAGGCCGGCAGCGCAGAATTGCAGGCGCTGGTGCCGGCGCTGGGTGAACTCAGCCGCATGGCCGATCACAGCGTGCGCGCCGATGCCTGCCATTATCTCGGACTCAGCGGCAGCGCGGAGGCGGTGCCGTTCCTGCGGGCGCGGCTGGAGGATGAGAATGGGGAGGTGAGGGAGATTGCAGGGGAGGCGTTGGAGATGTTGGGGTATAGGCCTGCGTAGGAGCGGCTATGCCGCGATGAGACGCCTAGCGGCCCATGCGCTGAGTCGCGCCAGAGGCGCTCCTACAGGAATGCAGGGTCCTTACCGACCTGCACAATCGTGGTGTCAAGGATATCCTGATCGCCTGCGTGGATGGCCTGAAGGGCTTCCCCGAGGCCATTGAAAGCATCTACCCCGACACCGAGATCCAGCACTGCATCATTCACCAAATTCGCAACTCGCTGAAATACGTCGCCTCGAAGAACCAGAAGGCGTTTATGGCCGATTTGAAGTCTGTTTACAAGGCGGCCACGCTCAATGCCGCTGAAATCGCCCTGGACGAGCTGGAGGGGAAATGGGGCGACAAATACCCGATGGTGATCAAGTCCTGGCGCAGTAAATGGCCAACGCTCTCGGCCTATTTCAAATACCCGGACTATGTGCGAACAGCTATCTACACAATCAATGCTGTCGAGGCCGTCCATCGCCAGTTTCGTAAACTGACCAAGACCAAGGGGGGCTTCGCCAATGAGAACAGCTTACTCAAACTGCTCTATGCCGGTATACTCAAAGCGTCTGAGCGATGGACACACCCGGTGCAGAACTGGAATCTCACACTGTCACAACTGGCGATTCATTTCGAGGGACGGTTAAACGCTCACATGGCGCTGTGAATTCCGGCTGACACAGAGTTTTGAACACCCTCATGGCTCACGCTGCGTGAATGGAACAGTGACAACTATCTTGAAAAACGGCGATCGCGGCCTGACGTCGGCTGGAGCGACGTGTTAGCCAGCGGCTGCCCAGAATTCACGGGAAATTTTCTCGTGTGCTGATGTAAATGACTCATGTGCGTAGCTTGTGTCCAACACGAGGAGTGCGATTTCGAATACGAAATAACGTATCTTCTCTATATACTCGCCCGGTTCGGTCCAGACAAGCTTGTAGTCATCAATCGGGCGAAGCTTATAATCGCCGTCAATGCACTGCATTTCTGAGTGAGCAACGACTTTGTCTCTGGCCTTCTTAATGTTTCTTGAACGCTCCTCCTCTGAAAAGATCATGAATGAGGACTCGATCTGACTAAGGCGTGAATCAAAATCGCAACTTGGAACACGAAACCCTACTGCGCAGAATCGTTTCTTTATTTCTTCTCTAAGATCCTGTTGCTGCAAGAGTGTCAGTATTCGGCAAATCGAAGGCGATGAGTCGAATTTGTCGAACGTGATGCGCGCGCAATCTTTAATGACATCCAAAAAAAGCGTGGCTCGAATTTGATTGAGACCATCGGCCGCAAACGCGTTGCCATGGAAACGACCTGTGACATCAGGATTAGCAACTGTTGGCGCCACCATGGCGTGTTTCGCTTCCAACGCATGAAACAATGACACCATCCCTTCGGTGTACCCCTTGAGTTTTCGAATTCTTGTTTCCATGGGTTCCACCGCTCCTCTATAGATGGCTAACGGCTAAGCCAACCGGCGCGAGCGGAAGCGAGCGTCCGAGTTGGGCGCATTGTTGGGCCTATTTGGGGCTTCGATAAAGCTGCTGTTTTGTCTTTGCTCGCACGCGAACGTTCTTTAGCTTCTTTGTACATTCGCCCCACATTATTTCGGCTCCATCCTGAATTTCCTCGTAGACGGGCAACAGATCGATAACCCCTTCAAAGACCAATTGAACGTCTACGCCTTCTGGGCCGCCCTTGTATGGCTCTGTTTCTTCTAAGCCTACCGCAACTACTTTGTCATATGCTTCGTCTAGGCTAGATGCTCTAACAAGAACGGTATTTTCCCAGATAAGAAATTTCCGCTCTGGGTCATCGTTTCCGCTTTGCGCAAGCTCAATAAACCGGAGCTGGTACGTGCCGACGTACCACCCAACAGGCGAAGAGTTGACGTTGTATGTCATAGGGCCCAACGATAAATGAACGACCCATTGCCAGATATGGCGAGCCTGCAGTTGATCCATTTCATACAACTTGTTGTTTTCACGGGCCGATGCATCCTGCGCTGAGGGAACCCATGGGGGAATATACTGCAACTTTGCAGTAGAAGACTACATATCGGGCAATTCGTTGTTCAAGGGAAATTGCGGACCGGTTACGGCTGTGGTTTCGAGAGAGAAGTGGTGCGCGGTGCGCACCCTACGAAGGGCGAGTTGGATTGACGTAGAAAGCGCTTTTTTGCGGTGTCTTCCCGCGTGCGCGAAGCGCACGCCACCCGCGCGATGCCGCAGGCGAGCCGGGTTGGAACGCCGTCTGTCGCGCAGGCGATTCGGCAGGATAGCCGAATCGCACAGCCGGAGGCTGCCCGCAGGGTGATGAACATGGATGTCCATCATGAACATCGCAGCCTGAATCAGATCAAGCTCGCAGGGGACAGGCCAGGGATGACCTGTCCTCGCCTTGGTGTCAGGAAGACGCGTAGGCGAGCGCTGATTCGGGCGAGAAGCGCAGGGATGAGTCGGCAGAACAGTCGCAATCAGTGGCCCGTGTCACTCCCATGCGACGCCCCACCAATCTTGTCCATCACCGCAAACAGCACACCCGAGATCACCAGCACCACGTGGATCACCACCTTCCACGCCAGCGCCTTGTCCTGCTCGGTCCAGCCCCATGCAGTAGACTCGGCGCCGCTGCCGCCGGAACCGATGTGCACGAAGGCCTTGAGCAGTTCGATGGCGGAGATGGCGACGATGGAGGCGATCACCTTGGCCTTGAGGCCGGAGAAGTCCACCTTGCCCATCCAGTCGGGACGGTCCTCGTGGCCGGCGGTATCGATCTTGGAGACGAAATTCTCGTAGCCGCTGAACACGATGATCAGCAGCAGGTTGGCCACCAGCGACATGTCCACCAGGGTGAGCAGGGCGAGGATGAAATCGGCCTCGCTGTACTCGAACACGAGGGGCAGCAGATGGAAGAATTCCTGCCCGAACTTCACCAGCAGCATGCCGATGCCGGCCACCAGGCCGAGATAGAACGGCGCCAGCAGCCAACGGCTGTTGAATACCAGCACCTCAATACCATGTTCCAGTCGCTTCACGTCCAGTCTCTCCGCGTTATCGGTTTACTGGGCGCGAATTGTGGGCGAACTGCCTGAAATTGCAAGAGGCGCCACGCTCAGAACAACTCTTCCTCGATCTCCAGCAGCGCCAGGCTGATGTGCTTGCCCAGTTCGTCGTCGAAGCCGGGCCAGTCGGCAAAGCGCGCCAGATCGGCGGCCACCCGCGGTTTCATCTCGAAATCGGCCAGCCCCTCGTCGTAGTACTTCTTCACCGCGGCCTTGAGATCGGCCAGGTAGTCGCGGTACTCGCGCACCAGTGTCCAGTCGCCGGTCTTGCCGTGGCCGGGCACCAGCACCTTCGCCTTGAGCTGCATGGCCGCCTCCAGGGTGGCGATGTTGCCGGAGAACTTACCATCGTCCATGCGGATGACGCGGCGGTTGGTGGCGTTGTCGGCGAGGAACAGCACGTCCTCCTGCGGCACCTCGATCATCAGATCGGAGCTGGAGTGGGCGATGCCGAAGTGGCGGAAGCGGAAGGTGATGCCGCCCACCTCGACCTGGTCGCCGTCCTGTACGGCGGTATTGGGGCCGACCACGCGGGTGCCGCGGGTGGCGCCCGCGGTGAGCTGCTCCATGTTGGCCACCCAGCTGTCGCCCACGCCGGCCGCGATGCCGGCGATCATGTTGGGATGGCCGTAGATGGCGACGGCCGGGTCGGCCTCGCGGAAGGCCTGGTTGCCGAGCCAGTGGTCGCCGTGGACGTGGGTGTTGAGCACCGCCAGCACCTTTTTGTCGGTCAGCCTGCGGATCTGGCGCAGCACCATTTCGCCGCTCTGCACCGAGGAGCCTGGGTCGATCACCACCACGCCGACGGCGGTGAGCACGAAGGCCGGGTTGTTCATGAAGCCCTGGTTCTCCGCCGTGGGATAGCCCACCGGGCCGTGGATGACGTAGGTGCGCGGCGCCACCTGCTCGGCCGGATAGTCCGGCAGCGCGGGACCGCGTTCGGCGGCGATGACGCCGGAGCAGAACAGCAGGGCGGCGAGGACCCAATAGCGTTTCATCGAATTCTCCTTGGAACGGTGGTGATACCGGAATAGTGGCGGGTAAGGAATAGGCGGCATATCCTTGGGGCATGCCCGCCCTCAAGGACGTTCTCAATAAGATGCGCCGCAGCCTGCTTTATTCCCTGCTGTTCATGCTGCTGCTGCCGCTGGCCCAGGCGGCGCCGCAGGGCCTGCGCCTGGATGTGGACGGGGCCATCGGCCCGGCCACGGTGGACTATGTGCAGCGGGCCCTGCAACGTGCCGCCGACGGGCGGATGGAACTGGTGCTGCTGCGGCTGGATACACCGGGCGGGCTGGATTCCTCCATGCGCGACATCATCAAGGATATCCTCGCCTCCCCGGTGCCGGTGGTGACCTATGTGCATCCCAACGGTGCGCGCGCCGCCAGTGCCGGCACCTATCTGCTCTATGCCAGCCATGTGGCGGCGATGACGCCGGCCACCAATCTGGGGGCGGCGACACCGGTATCCATTGCGCCGGCCGGCATGACGCCGCCCGCGACACCGGGCGAGGAAAAGGACAAGGACGGCAAGGCGCCGACCGGCGGCGCCATGGAACGCAAGGTGGTGAACGACGCGGTGGCCTATATCCGCGGCCTCGCCTCGCTGCGCGGACGCAATGCCGACTGGGCCGAAGAGGCGGTGCGCCAGGCTGCCAGCCTGGAGGCGGAGGAGGCGCTCAAGCTCAAGGTCATCGACCTTATCGCCAGTGACGTGGACGACCTGCTGCGACAGCTGCATGGCCGCACGGTGCACCTGCCGGATGGGGAGCACACCCTGAATACCGCCAGCATCGAGCTGGAGACGGTTGCGCCCGACTGGCGCAACCAGCTCCTCGCCGCCATCACCGATCCCAACATCGCCTACATCCTGATGCTCATCGGCATCTACGGCCTGATCTTCGAGTTCGCCAATCCCGGCTCCATCGTCCCCGGCGTGGTCGGCGCCATCTGCCTGCTCGTCGCCCTGTTCGCCTTCCAGGTGCTGCCGGTGAACTACGCCGGCCTGGCCTTGATCCTGCTCGGCGTCGCCCTCATGGTGGCAGAGGCCTTCGTGCCCAGTTTCGGCGCCCTCGGACTCGGTGGGGTAGTGGCCTTTATCATCGGCTCGATCATGCTGTTCGATACCGACATCCCCGGCCTCACCGTCGCGCGCCCGCTCATCGGCGCCTTCGCCCTGCTCTCCGCCGGCCTGTTCGTGCTGGTCATCGGCGTGGCGCTCAAGGCGCGGCGCCGGCCGGTGGTAAGCGGCGCGGAAGAGATGCTCGACGCCCACGGCGAGGTGATCGATGAACACGGCAGGGTGCGCGTGCATAGCGAGCTGTGGCAGGCGCAGAGCGACAGCGCGCTGCATGCCGGCCAGAAGGTGCGCGTCACCGGGCGCGAGGGGCTTACCCTGCGGGTGGAGCCAGAGCAAAAATCAACGGAGGATTGAATCATGATCGGCTATTTCGGTTATCTGCTGCTTGGCTTCATCGTCATCCTGCTGCTGTCGGCGATCCGCATCCTGCGCGAATACGAACGCGGCGTGGTGTTCATGCTGGGCCGCTTCTGGAAGGTGAAGGGACCGGGCCTGATCATCATCATCCCGGTGGTGCAGACCATGGAACGCGTCGATCTGCGCACCATCGTGATGGACGTGCCGAGCCAGGACGTGATCTCGCGCGACAACGTCTCGGTCAAGGTCAACGCGGTAATCTACTTCCGCGTCATGGACCCGGAGAAGGCGATCATCCAGGTGGAGAATTTCTACGAAGCCACCTCGCAACTGGCGCAGACCACGCTGCGTTCGGTGCTGGGCCAGCACGAGCTGGACGACATGCTGGCCGAACGCGACAAGCTCAACGCCGACATCCAGAAAATCCTCGACCAGCAGACCGACGCCTGGGGCATCAAGGTGGCCAACGTGGAGATCAAGCACGTCGACATCGACGAGAGCATGATCCGCGCCATCGCCAAGCAGGCCGAGGCCGAGCGCCTGCGCCGCGCCAAGGTAATCCTGGCCGAGGGCGAGGAACAGGCGGCGGAAAAACTGCGCCAGGCCGCCGTCATCCTGTCGACCCAGCCCGAGTCGATGCAACTGCGTTACCTGCAGACCCTGAACGAAATCGGCAGCGACAAGAACACCACCATCGTGTTCCCGCTGCCGATAGACATCATCGGTTCACTGGTGAAAAAGCTGAAAGAGTGACAAGTGACAAGTGACAAGTGACAAGTGACAAGTGACAAGTGACAAGTGACAAGTGACAAGTGACAAGTGACAAGTGACAAGTGACAAGCAGGATTGTTTGCCTCTTCTTGTAACTTGCAACTTGTCACTTGCAACTGGTTTTAATAATGGACGAAAAAGAGTTCAAGGCCACCTACCGCGACTACAACGACCGCCCCTGCGTGTTCGCCAAGGCGCTGCTGTCACGCTGCGCCGGCTGCTCACGTGCGGAGAAGCTGAATATCGCCGAACGCGAGGCCATGGCCTGTAATTCGGATGCCGCCTGGCAACAATGTCAGGTGCTGTTGCCCCTGCTGCGCAACAACGCTCTCTTCGCCCTCCGTCTCACCCATATCGAAGGCCCCCTTCCCCACGGCAAGGAGATAAAGGTGCAATGCGGCGGTCTGCTTGGACTACGCGCGGCGCTGGAACCGGCGGCGGAGGGACCGGTGACCGACGTGTACAGCCTGGTCGCCGCAGCCGCGGCCGATTTTGGAGGACTGCAGTCGCTGCCCTACGGCGAACTGGTGAAGGTGGTGGTCAGCTACCAGCCGCGCAAGCGCGGCGGTATGCGCTAGTGTGCTGTGCGGCGATGGTGTACGGGCAGAGTGTGCATAATTTGTAGGTCGGGCTTCAGCCCGACAACGGCGTGTGCCCGGGCCAAGGCAATCCGGCTGAAACCCACGTCATCGCGGTCAGATCTTGATCTCGGACAAAGCAATTAGCAGCCGTGGCTGCCATACTGGGCCATTCTTTGAATACAGGAGTGTTGCATCATGAAACTGTCTGCTGTCGCCGCCATCGCCCTGCTGCTTGCTGCGCTTCCCGCCGCCGCCGAATCACCCACGCCGAACATGCCCGCCATGGCCAGCTTTGCCGACTTCGATACCGATGGAGACGGCGCCATCACCGAGGAGGAGTACGTCGATGCCCGCAACAAGCGGATCGCCGCACGCGCCGGTGAAGGACGTCCCATGCGCGGCCTGAGCCAAGCCGAGGAGTTCAAGGATCTCGACAATGACGGTGACGGCCAAATCAGTCGCGATGAATTTGCAGCCCACCAGCGTCGTCACATGCAGACCCGCCCGCGTTATCCCGCCCGCTGAGCACGAACATCGACTATCGCCCTGTTCACACCCACGGGCCGTCCCCGCGGCTGCACGCCACGAGATTTGAGGCTGGCATCCACAGCTGTGCGAGCGTAGAGTAAAATTTCCGCATTGCAGGCAGGAAGCAACCCTATGTTCGAAGTCGCCGAGCTCGGCCACAAAATCAAGAAACGTGATTACGTCACTGCGGAACCTGAACTGCGCACCAACCTGCTGCTGGTACAGGAGGCGCTGAAAGAGGCACCTTTTCCCGTGCTGGTGCTGGTGTCCGGCGTGGATGGCGCCGGCAAGGGCGACGTCATCAACCAGCTCAACGCCTGGCTCGACCCGCGCTGGGTGCGCGCCTATGCCTTCGGCCCAATGAGCGACGAGGAGCGGGAACGTCCGGAATACTGGCGTTTCTGGCGCGCCCTGCCGCCCAAGGGCCAAATCGGCCTGTATGTCGGCTCCTGGTACAGCCGCCCCATCAGTGATCGCATCAACAAGGTAAGTGACGATGCCGAACTCGAACGTGATCTCACCCGCATCAACGCATTTGAGGAAACCCTGGTCGACGACGGCGCGCTGATCATCAAGCTCTGGCTGCATCTGTCCAGGGATGCACAGCAACAGCGCATGAAGGAACTGGAGGAAAATCCCGCCACGCGCTGGCGCGTAAGCTCCATGGACAAGAAACACCTCAAACAGTACGACAAGTTCCGCACGGTAGCGGAACACACCCTGCGCAACACCAGTACTGGCGATGCACCCTGGATCATCGTCGAGGCAACCGATGTGCACTACCGCAACCTGACTGTCGGCCAGCATATCCTTGAGCGCATCAGTGCCCGCCTGCAGAACCAGCCCGAGGCGCAGGTGCCGCAACCGCATCTGAAGCCCATCGTCGCCCCCGAGATCGGCGAACAGGTAAGCGTGCTCGGAAATCTGGACATGGGCAAGGCGCTGCCCAAGGACAAATACAAGAGACAGCTGGCCAAATACCAGGGTGCGCTGGGCGAGCTGGCGCGGCAGGCGCGTGAGCGCAAGATATCCAGCATCATCACGCTGGAGGGCTGGGATGCGGCCGGCAAGGGCGGTCTGATCCGCCGTATCATCCCGGCGCTGGATGCCCGCAGCTACCAGATCATCCCCATTGCTGCCCCCACCGACGAAGAGCGCGCCCATCACTACCTGTGGCGCTTCTGGCGCCACATTCCGCGCGGCGGCAACGTCACCATCTATGATCGCAGCTGGTACGGCCGCCTGCTGGTGGAGCGGGTGGAGGGCTTCGCCCGGCAGGACGAATGGATGCGCGCCTACACCGAGATCAATGAATTCGAGGAAATGCTCACCGAACACGGCATCGTACTGCTCAAATTCTGGCTACACATCACTAAAGAAGAACAGCTCGAGCGTTTTCAGGAACGGGAGAAGACACCATTCAAACAATATAAGATTACCGAGGATGACTACCGCAACCGCGACAAGTGGGAGGCCTACGAACACGCTGTCAACGACATGGTGGAGCGTACCAGTACCGAGTATGCGCCGTGGCACCTGATCGAGGCCAATGACAAGAACCACGCACGGGTCAAGGCACTGCGTATCTTCAGCGGGCGCCTTGAGCAGGTCCTGAACGAAGGTAAATAGAAGGGCCAGAAACACGAGGGCAAGAGAAGACAGATAACAGTGTGTTCGCGCCATACTGCTGTAGGCGCTGCGCGCGAGCCGAACGGTGTCGCCCTTCCCGGTCCGCGTCACGGCCCTGGTCACACCACCTTGTCTTCCTGCGGCGGCGCCTCCGCTACCGGTTCTTCCCCCACCACACTCTCCGCCGCTACTGGTTGTACCGCCGTGAGGCGCAGCAAACCATACAGGTAGCGAGCACCTTTTACCGCCTGCTGCAGCAGGCGACGCATACGGCTGTAGAATTCCAACAGTTCAACCATTTGCTCGGTGCGCAGGCGGCCCTCGCTGCCGGCACGCAGCAAGTGTGCCTTGAGTGAGTGGTAGGCATCTTCCATCGACGCCAGCATGCGCTCGGCCGTGGCGGCATCATAGCCCTCGGCCTGGGGGTTGGCCATCTGCAGCAGTTTCAGCGCATCGGCGCGGAAAAAGGTTATCTCACTGGTCAGCGGCTCGTCGTGTAACACGCTCATTTGTTCCTGCATCTGTGCCGTAATGTCAGCCAGATCCGCCACCGACGCAAAATACCGCGCGACCCGCAGGGCATCGGGCAAGGACTGATCAAACTCAGCGGGCAGTGTCGTGCGCTGCATCTGTACACTGAACTGCCCCACCGCTTCCACCAGACGGGCAATGGCCAGCTTGTTGGCATGCATCAGATTTTCCGGTGTAGCGCGCTCTGCGGTCAGTGTCATCTGTGCCATCTCGCGCGCCATACCGCCGATCCGCGCCAGTTCCAGCGCGACGGCATCCATAGCCAGGGTGGGCGTGGCCAACACGTTGTTGTCGAGATAACGCGGCTTGCCCAGCTCCTCCTCGGCCGTAAGAAAGCGGCGACCGAGAAACCGCACCAGCCAGGGCGTCAACGGCCACATCAAGCCCACGCCCAGAAGTTTCGAGGCTGTGTGAAACAGCGCCAAGGTAATCGCCGGACTCTGTTCCAGGGCGAGGATGTGAGCAGTGGCATCCACCGCCTTCAACATCAGCGGCAGAATCAGCAGCGCGACCGCCGCCACCGACACGTTGAACAATACATGCGCCGCGGCAACACGCTTGGCATTGGAGGTGGCACCGATCACCGCCAGCGCCGCCGTGGAGGTAGTACCGACGTTGGCACCGATCACCGCCGCCGCCGCCGCCGGCAGCGGCACCATGCCGCCCATGGTTGCGGTAAGGATCAGGGCGATGGAGGCGCTGGACGATTGCATCAACAGGGTAAGCAGAAAGCCGATGGCCACGAAGATCAGCACGGTTTCAAACCCGCCGCCGCCCAGCTCCGCCAACGGAATCCCGTGCCCCAATCCCTCGAACGCCGTCTTCAGAATATCGACGCCAAGAAAAAACAGGCCAAAGCCAACCAGCGCATCCCCCAAGGCGGCGCGTCGGCTGCGGCTGCCGGTCAGGCGCAGGATTACACCAATACCGATGAACGGCAGCGCCAACGCCTGCACGTTGAGTTTGAGACCCACCATCGCCACCAGCCAACTGGTGGTGGTGGTACCAAGATTGGCACCGTAGATGACCCCCACACTCTGTACCAAAGACAGCAGGCCGGCGTTGACGAAACCGATGGCCGCTACCGTCACCGCACTGGAAGACTGCACCATGGAGGTGATCAGCACGCCGGCAAGAATGCCGCGCATGGGGGTGCGAGTCCATTGGCCAAGAATATGGCGCAATGCCGGCCCCGCCGCCAGCTTGAGCCCGTCGGTCATCATGCGCATTCCCAGCAGGAACAGGCCAATGCCGCCGATGAAGGTGCCTATCAACCCCAAATTCATGATTCGTTCCTAATGCTATTGCACCAGTACCGTCGCAGGTATCTGGCCGCATGTCGCGTCATAAGCGGATGACGGTTAAAGGTTAGCAGCGCAACGCCGGCCGGGCGCGAAACATCGCATCATTACAGGGCGGGATATGCGTTATCCCAACCAGGCCAGCGGCGTGCGGGTCAATGCTACCGAGGCGATGTAGGCGAACAGCGCCAACGCCGCCAAAATCTGCCAGGGCTTTCCTTGCCGCAGGGCCAGCGCACCGAGCAGGATGTAGGCCAGCAGGGCGGTCAGCTTGGCCAGCAGCCAGGGCTGATCCTGCGGCCACCAGCGATACAGCCATAACATGTAGACCCCGCTGAAAAACAGGGCACTATCCACCACATGAGGAGCCGTACGCACCCAGCGGCGGCGCAGGCGTTGCGGTGCCCGCAACCGCCACCAGCTACGCAGGGAAAAACCGCAAAAGGAGAGCACCGCACAGGCGATATGAAAATGTTTCAACCAGAGCATGGGCGAACTATATCATTGAGTTAGCTGCATCTGGCAGGAATGGACGAATCACAAGACATGTACCAGACTGGTAAACATGAAGATCGAACCACCCGCCGATGATCTGGGACTGCAACACCTCAAGGCCACCGACCGCGCCAAGGGAAAGGTGGAACAGGCGGCGCCGCTGCAGCGCTATGCGCGCATCGCCCCATCCGAGGAGCGACGTGATCATCCACATGAAGGCGGTACCGTGCAAGGCAAATCTGCCCCACAAGGGCAACCCTCACCCCATGACCAGCAGCCGCGCCGTGGCGAACGACGCAGCGGCGACGACCGCCGCCGGCACCAGACTCCTGCATTAATCGATACCCGCAGTCCGCACGAGCGCCGCACCGACCTGCGCCGCGCAGAGGAACAGGAGGAAGCGCACATGCCCCCCCGTGGCATCGACGAACTCGCCTGAGCCACTTTCGTACACCACCCCGGCGCGCTACACTGCCGCGCAACCGCCATCACCACGCCACCCTGTCATGATTACCACCGATCGCTTTGCCGCCATCCGCCGCCTTTATGGTGACCAGGCAACACAACTGATTAGCCAACTACATATCTGTGTAGTGGGTATTGGCGGGGTCGGCTCGTGGGCGGCAGAAGCATTGGCGCGCAGCGGGGTCGGCAGAATCGTCCTCATCGATAACGACACCATCTCCCTGTCCAACGTCAACCGGCAGATCCACACGCTGGAATCGACCGTGGGACAATCCAAAGTCGCGGTGATGGCAGAGCGCATCGGCGAAATCAATCCGGCCTGCGAGGTTGAAGCCATCGATGACTTCCTCACCATGCAGACACTGACGGAGTACCTCAGCAAGGAACGAGGCTACGACTACGTCATCGACGCCATCGACAGCATCAAGTTCAAATCGGCGCTGATCAACCACTGCCGCCGCAACAAGATTCCGGTGATCATGACCGGCGGCGCCGGCGGTCTGACCGATCCCACCAAGATCCAAATCGCCGATCTGAGCAAGACCCACCATGACGCGCTGGCTGCCAAAGTGCGCTCGCAGCTGCGCAGCGACTATGGCTTTCCCGCCGCAGGCAAACGTATGGGAGTGGAATGTGTATTCTCCAGCCAGCACCAGCTCTACCCCAAGGCCGACGGCACGGTATGCCACGAAAAGCCCGGCATCCACGGCGTCTCCCTCGACTGCCGCTTCGGCTACGGCTCGGCCACGTTCGTCACCGCCACCTTCGGCTTCTTCGCCGTCGCCCGCGCCATAGAAAAGACCCTGCACCGGCGCCAACACGCCGCCAAATGAGAACCGCCGCGGAGACGCGGAGGCGCAGAGCTAATTCATTCAGTCCCCTCCGCCCCGCCGCGCCTCTGCGGCAATTTGGTTTTGCCTTTTTGCCGTATGTTGCCGACTACCGCCCCGTCACCAAATCCTTGAGGGTCTTGCCGGCAAGGGCATCGTTGCGCGCCTGCTGCACGTGATCGATCAGGCGATCCACCGGCTCCAGGTCGAGGGCGTGGGAGCGGACGTGGTGCACCGACTCCTCGGCGCTACGCAGAACGTCCAGCACCTCACCCAAAGGGATGTATTCGGGATCGCGTGCCAACAGCCAGGTGCCATGCTCCTCACCGGTTTCCGCCAGCAGGCCGTGCTGCTCCAGCGCGTGCAGCAGGTCAGCCACCGCATCGCCTGGCAGCCCCATGCGCTGCACCAGCGCATCCTGGGTCCAGCGTGGCCGCCCCTGCATGTAGGCATCGGTGATGAGATACAGCAGCACCAGTCCGGCACGCTCCTTGAGGCGACTGCTGAAGCGGAAGGCGTCGCGCTGCAGCCGCACCTGTTGCGGGTGCTGGTGGAAATAACTGATCTGGGCACCGAACAGCAGGATGAACCAGCTCAGGTAGAGCCAGATCAGGAAGAACATCAAAATGGCAAAACCTGAATAGACCGCCGTGTACTTGGTGGAACTGGCGACGAAGGTGGCAAAACCGAAACCGGTGGCCTGCCACATGATGCCGCTGATCACCGCACCCACCAGGGCCGAGCGCAGGCGTACCTTGGTGTTGGGGATGAACATGTAGACGAAGGTGAAGGCGGCGATGATCAGCAGGAAAGGAATCGACTTGCCGGTCAATGCCACCAGCAGGCCAATCACCGGCACCTCCAGCAGCACCTGCACCAGGGTCGAGCTCATCAGGGTGGCGGTCATGCCGAGAGCGGCAAACACCAGCACTGGCCCCACCAGGATCACGCTCAGATAATCGGAAAACCGGCGCGGCAGGCTGCGCGTGCGCGACACGCGCCAGACGTAGTTGAAGGTGCTCTCCACCTTTTGCGTCAGTGAAATCACCGTATAGATTAGCAGGCCGACGCCCACCGAGCCGAGCACGCCCACCTTCATGTTGTCGACGAAGGAGAGGATGTGCATGGTGATCTCCTCTCCGCGCGAACCGAGCGGCTCCAGATAGGTGAGCAGCATGGGCTCGATCTGGTTGTGCACACCGAAGGCCTTGAGCACCGAGAAGCTCACCGCCAGCAAAGGCACCAGGGAAAGCAAGGTGGTGTAGACCAGACTCATGGCACGTAGGGTGAGCTGGCCGCCAGCCAGTTCCTGCCCCATCACCAGGATCACCCGCAAAACCGGATAGAACCGGCGCCGCAGCACACCGACTGCCTCGGCCTCCCACAAATCATGCAGCAGAAAATTCTTGTAGCGCTTCCACATGGCGTCATGCCCCGGGCAGCCCCGCAACGGGGCCGCTTTGTTATTGATGTACATGCAGGCTAGCCAGTTGCCGCTGCCTTGGCAATGTCACCAAGCTGTCATACCACCGCATTAGCCTGTTCTCCCCCGTAGCAGGAAGATATCCATGAACATGCCCGCCGCCTGCATACTGCCCGCCGCCGTGGATACGGAACCCGACCCTGTTTCCGGTTTCAACCGCGCCGACCTGCCGGATCTCGGCGCGGAGGTACGCGCCATCATCGAACAGGGGCGCCTGTCCATTCTGTTCCAGCCCATCGTCGCGGTGGGCGAAAACACTATCCACGGCTACGAGGCGCTGACACGCGGCCCCTCCGACAGTCCGCTGCACGCCCCGGTCAGCCTGTTCAACGCCGCCTGCCAGGCCGGCCTGCTGCTGGAACTGGAAAGCCAGTGCTGGCGCCTGGCTCACGACAGTTTCATCGAACTGGGCCTGCCGGGCCGGCTGTTCCTCAACACCAGCTCACGCAGCCTGATCCAGCCCGGCCAGCCGCTGCTGCGCGCCCTGTGCGGCGCGGGCAATCCGCACTTTCAGCCGGAACGGGTGGTGATCGAGATCACCGAGCAATATCCCATCGACAATTTCCCCGCCGTGGTGCAGGCGGCTTCGGAATACCGCCTGCAGGGTTTTCAGCTCGCCATCGACGACCTCGGCGCCGGCTACGCCGGCCTGCGCCTGTGGTCGGAGCTGCGTCCGGACTACGTCAAGATCGACAGCCACTTCCTGCAACGGGTGCACGAAGACCCGGTAAAGCAGGAGTTCGTCCGCTCCATCCGTGACATCGCCCTCGGCACCAAGTCACGCGTCATCGCCGAAGGCATCGAGACCCACGATGAATACCAGGCCCTGCTGCAACTCGGTATGGGCCTGGGCCAGGGCTATTTTTTCTCGCGCCCCAAGAGCCGCCCGCCGCTGGAGCTTTCCCCTCACCAGCCGGACCCGAAGGCCAACGTCAGCCTGCGCCGCCAGCGCCTGTCGGAAACCATCGGCGCCCTGGCGCTCACCGTGCCCACCGTCACCCCGGAGACCACCGTGGAAGAGGCGGTAGCGCTGCTGCAGCAATACCCCGAGGTACACACCGTGCCGGTTCTGGTGGAAAACCGCCCCATCGGCGCCCTGCGCCGCCACCGCCTGATGGAGCTGTACCTGAAGCAATACAGCCGCGAACTCTACGGCCGCCGTCCGGTGACCCGCTTCATGGACCGCCATCCCCTCGTCGTCGAACACGACCTGCCGGTGGAGCGCGTCAGTCAGAAGGTCACCGACCAGCTCAATTTCGAAGTCGAGCACCAGTTCATCATCACGCGCGACGGCCACTATCTCGGCATCGGACTGGTGCGCGACCTGCTGAAGAAGATCACCGACCTGCAGATCCGCAACGCCCGCTACGCCAATCCCCTCACCCTGCTGCCGGGCAACGTACCCATCTATGAGCACATCGACCGCCTGCTGGAGGAACAGCGCCGCTTCACCGTGTGCTACTGCGACCTGGATCACTTCAAACCCTACAACGACAGCTACGGCTATACCCGCGGCGACGAGGTGATTCAAAAGCTGGCGCAGATCCTCTGCGCCCATATCGACGATCAGCGCGATTTCGCCGGCCACATCGGCGGCGACGATTTCATCCTGGTATTCACCAGCGACGACTGGCAGGAGCGCTGCGAGCACATCCTGCGCCACTTTGAGCGCGAGCGCGGCCTGTTCTACAACGAGACCGATCTCGCCCAGAGCGGCATCTGGGGCAATGACCGCCAGGGCAACAGCGTATTCTTCGCCCTGCTGTCCCTGTCCATCGGCGCCGTCGCCCCCGACCTGGAGCGCTGCCACAGCCACCACCAGGTCGCCACCCTGGCCACCGAGGCCAAGTGTCAGGCCAAGAAGATCGCCGGCAACAGCCTGTTCATCGATCGGCGCCGCGCTCTCGCCCCCCTGTCCTGAGTCGGCGGCGAATATCGTCGCCGCCGCGGGAAATGCAAAGAAGTGCGAAGACGGCACCCAACCCTGCGGTGAACTTTTCCATTCGCTGTTACTCTACTGACCGTCGGGCCAGGGCCCCGGCACGTTCAACAATACCAATGCAAGGAGACTCGCACTCATGAAGCGCCTCACTATGATCGGCTGCGCCTTTGCCGGCGCGCTTGCCAGTACCTTCACTCTTCCGGCCGCGGCCGATGAAACCAACCCCTACATCGTGCACCGCCAGGGCACCTACAAGACCATCAGCGGCCACATGGACTCCCTCAAGGCGATGCTGTTCCTCAACCACGAAGCGCAAGGCCAGGCCGCCTATCATGCCGAGGCCATCGTCGAGGCCTACAAGCACATGGGCAACGCCTACCCCGCCGGTTCCGACAAGGGCAAGACCAAGGCGCGCGCGGAAATCTGGAGCCAGCCGGAAAAATTCCGCGAGGCAGGACGCAACTCCTTTGCCGCCGCCACGGCGCTGGCCGAAGCCACGCAGATGGGTGACCAGAAGGAAGTGGTCGAGGCGTTCAAGAAGCTGGGCAGCACCTGCAAGGCCTGCCACGACGACTTCCGCAAGAAGTAAACCGCCCCCTCCCGGCCTCCCCCACTGTCGTGGGGGAGGTGTACAAAACCACGAAGCGGCGTCATGAAACAAACCTGCGACATTCCCGTCTGGGATCTGCCCACCCGCCTGTTCCACTGGCTGCTGGTACTACTGGTGGCCGGCGCATGGCTCAGCTACAAGTTCGGCGACGTGACCATGACCTGGCACAAGTGGAACGGCTACGCCGTGCTCACCCTGCTGCTGTTCCGCCTGCTGTGGGGCTTCATCGGCAGCTCCACCGCCCGCTTCGGCGACTTCGTCAAGGGGCCGTTCACGCTGCTGCGCTATCTGCGCGGTGGCGCCCGCGAGCCCAGCCTGGGCCACAACCCCGCTGGCGGCTGGTCGGTGCTGGCCATGCTTACCGTGCTCATCGTCCAGGCCGTCGCCGGCCTGTTCACCAGCGACGACATCCTCGTTTCCGGCCCACTCAACTTCCTGGTGTCATCGGATACCGCCGACACGCTGTCCAGCATTCATCGCCTGGGCTACTACGTCCTGCTCGGCCTGGTGGCCCTGCACCTCGCCGCCCTTGTCTTCCACCGCCTCGCCCACGGCGAGAATCTGGTGCGCGCCATGATCACCGGCAATAAAGGGCCGGCGCATGTGCCGCCCGGCGCTGCCGCCGTGCTGCGTCCGCTGTGGCTCGCCGCCCTGTGCCTCACCCTGGCGGCCCTGGCCGTCTGGTTCGGCATCAACGCATGGCTCTTCTGGTAATGCCGCTGTGAACGACAGGCACTATCGCCTGGAGCGCTTCATTGACGCCCAGGAACCCGTCTACCCCCAGGTACTGGCGGAACTGCGGCGGGGAGAAAAGCGCAGTCACTGGATGTGGTTCATCTTCCCGCAGTATGCCGGCCTGGGCCGCAGCGAAACGGCGCAGTATTACGCCATCCAGAGCCTGGATGAGGCGCGCGCCTATCTGGCGCACCCTTTGTTGGGGACGCGGCTGCGGGAATGCGTGGCTATTCTGCTGGAACTGCAAGAACGCACGGCGGAAGAAATCTTCGGCTATCCCGACGTGCTCAAGCTGCACTCATCGCTGACGCTGTTCGAGTTGGCCAGCGACGACGATCTGTTCATCCGTGTGTTGGACAAGTACTACGGCGGTGAACGGGACCCCGCAACTCTGCGGCTGCTCGACAGGCAAGCGTAGGCGCGGCGCGCACGTTCAGCGCCGCTCCTGCCACAGTTTCTCCAGCCGCACCACCGACACTGGCTGGATAGTCTTCAGTTCCTGCGCATAGAGCGACACACGCAATTCCTCCAGCAGCCAGCGGAACTCCTCCTGCGCCGGGGTAAGCGGCCCCTGCGCCATGCGCGCCGCCAGCGGCTGCCACAGTTTTTCCATGGCCAGGCGGTTTTCCCGCTCGCGCGCCGGATTGCGGCCACACTTGTCGATGCGCACCTGCACCGCCTTGAGATAGCGCGGATATTGCAGTAGCCAGTCATACGGTGTATGCAGCACGAAGTGGCGCGCCACCAGTTGCTGCAGATGCGCCTGGATGTCGTTCATTTCCGGCAGCAGGGCCGGCGGGATGCTGCCCTTGAGTTTCCTGTTCACCGCATGGAAGGCCGCCAGCGCCTCGCCCAGCGCGGCGCACAGGCGCTGCCCGGTCTCCAGCAGGCGTGCCTCGCCCTCCTGCAAACGCAGGTTGAATTCCTCGCGCGTGCGCGGCCACGGCTCCATACCGAGAAATGCCTCGCGGCAAATCGTCGTCACCAGCTCGTCCTTCAGCTCCTCGCAGCCGCCGAGGGAAGCATAGTGCAGACACACCGTATTACTGCCGGGCAGATTCCTGCGCAGGTATTTCACCTTCTCGCGGGCACGCAGCAGGAACAGACGCAGCAGGCCTTCGCGCTGTGCGGCCTGCGCCGCCGTCTCCGATTCGAACAGGCGGATCGCCGCGGTCTCGCCCTGGTCCACCAGCGCCGGCCAGGCGCGCAGGGTGAGGCCGTGGCGTCTCACCTCGACGCTGGCGGTCAGCGCCTCGAAGTCCCAATCGGTGAGACCGTCGCGCTCCAGCGTGGTTTCTGCCTTCTTCGGCACCGCCTGGGTCAGGGTGTGGCGCACCTTGCCGGACAGCTCGCTCTGCAACGCGGTCAGGTCGCGTCCCTCGCCAAGCACTTTGCCGCGTTCGTCGACCACGCGGTAGTTCATCCGCAGGTGCAGCGGCAGTTCCTGCACCTGCCAGGCATCGGGAGGGATATCGATGCCGCTCATGCGTTTGAGCTGGAGCGCCATCGCCTCCTGCAACACACCCGTGCCCGGTTGCAGTACGCCGAGCAGAGCCTCGGCGAAATTCACCGCCGGCACAAAATTACGCCGCAGCTGTTTCGGCAGGGTCTTGATCAGGGCGATGAGCTTGTCCTTGAGCAGACCCGGCACCAGCCAGTCGAAGGGCTCGGTGTTCACCTGGGTCAGTGCAGCAAGAGGGATTATCGCGGTGACGCCATCGGCCGGGTGGCCCGGCTCGAAGTGATAGTCCAGCTTGACGGCAAGATTGCCGCAGCGCAGCACATCCGGGAACTGGCTGGCCGTCACCGCACCGGCTTCATGCTGCATCAGCACCTCGCGGGTGAGGAACAACAGCCTGGGATCATCATGCTCGGCCTCGGCGCGCCATTTTTCAAAACTTTTGCCACTGTAGATGCCCTGCGGCAGGCGCGCGTCGTAGAAGTCGAACAGCACCTGTTCGTCCACCAGGATGTCGCGCTTGCGTGCCTTGGCCTCCAGCTCCTCCACCTCCGCCACCAGCTGGCGGTTATGGGAGAAGAACGGCGCACGGGTCTGGAAGTCACCTTCCACCAGCGCATGGCGGATGAACAGCTCGCGCGCGAGTTGCGGATCGATGGGGCCGTAATTGACGCGGCGCTTCTCCACGATGGGCAGGCCGTACAGGGTGACGCGCTCATAGGCCGACACCTGCGCGCTCTTCTTCTCCCAGTGCGGCTCGAACCAGCTGCGCTTGATGAGGTGCCGGGCGAGCGGTTCCAGCCATTCCGGCTCGATGGCCGCCACGCCGCGCGCATAGAGCTTGGTGGTCTCCACCAGTTCGGCGGCCACGATCCACTTGGGCGGCTTCCTGAACTGGCTGGAGCCGGGGAAGATGTTGAGCTTGATGTTGCGCGCGCCGAGGAACTGTTTGTCCTCGCCCTTGAGCGCCACGTTGCCGAGCAGGCCGCTGAGCAGGGCGCGGTGGATGGCACCGTAGTCCGCCGGCTCCTCGTTGATGCGCAGCTTGAGTTCGTTGACCTGCGCCATGAGCTGGCCGTGGATGTCGTGCCACTCGCGCAGGCGCACGTAGGACAGGAAATCGGCGCGGCACAGCGCACGCAGCTTGCTCTGCGACAGGTGGCGCGCCTGCTCGTGGTAGTAGTCCCACAGCTTGAGCCAGGCGAGAAAATCGGACTTCTGCTCCGGGTCGCCGAAGCGGGCGTGTTTCTGATCGGACTGCTGCTGCGCCTCCAACGGCCGCTCGCGCGGATCCTGCACGGTGAGCGCGCTGGCGATGATCATCACCTCGTGCAGGCAGCCCTCGCGCTCGGCGGCGAGCAGCATGCGGCCGAGGCGCGGGTCCAGCGGCAGGCGCGCCAGCTTGCGGCCGATGTCGGTGAGGCGGCGCTGGCTGTCCATGGCACCCAGTTCGTGCAGCAGCTGGAAGCCGTCGCCGATGGCGCGGCTGTCCGGCGGATCGGGAAAGGGAAAATCCTCCACATCGCCCAAGGCCAGCGCGCCCATCTGCAGGATCACCGCGGCGAGGTTGGTGCGCCAGATCTCCGGGTCGGTGTAGAGCGGGCGGCCAAGAAAATCCTCTTCACTATATAGACGGATGCACACGCCGGAGGCGACGCGGCCGCAGCGGCCGGCACGCTGGTTGGCGGCGGCCTGCGAGATGGCCTCGATGGGCAGGCGCTGCACCTTGGTGCGCGGGCTGTAGCGGCTGATGCGCGCCAGCCCCGCGTCGATGACGAAGCGGATGCCGGGCACGGTGAGCGAGGTCTCCGCCACGTTGGTGGCCAGCACGATGCGCCGCCCGCCGTGGGGCTGGAATACCTTGTCCTGCTCCGCGGCGGAGAGGCGGCCGAATAGCGGCACCACCTCGGTGTGCGGCAAATGATGTTTGCGCAGCACCTCGGCCATCTCGCGGATCTCGCGCTCGCCGGGCAGGAACACCAGCACGTCGCCCAGCGGATGGAGCTGCGCCACTTCATCCAGCGCCTCGACTATCGCCTGCGGCAGGTCGCGGTCACGGCTGTCCTCATCCTCATCGGGCGTGCCGTCATCCGCCGCCACCGGACGGTAGCGCACTTCCACCGGATAGGTGCGCCCCGACACCTCCAGCACCGGCGCACCGTCGAAAAAGGCGGCGAAGCGCTCGGTGTTGATGGTGGCCGAGGTGATGATCAGTTTCAGGTCGGGACGGCGCGGCAGCAACTGTTTCAAATAGCCGAGCAGGAAGTCGATGTTGAGGCTGCGCTCGTGCGCCTCATCGATGATGATCGTGTCGTAGGCCAGCAGGTCGCGGTCGCCCTGCACCTCGGCGAGCAGGATGCCGTCGGTCATCAGCTTGACGTAGCTCTGCGGCGAGGTGCGGTCGGTGAAGCGCACCTTGTAGCCCACCGCCTGGCCCAGCGGGGTCTTCAGTTCCTCGGCAATGCGCGTCGCCACCGAGCGGGCGGCGATGCGCCGCGGCTGTGTGTGGCCGATGAGGCCGGTCACGCCGCGCCCCAGTTCCAGGCATATCTTGGGCAGCTGGGTGGTCTTGCCCGAGCCGGTCTCGCCGGCGATCACCACCACCTGATGGCCGGCGATGGCGGCGGCGATGTCGTCGCGCCGGGCGCTGACCGGCAGCTCCTCCGGGTAGCTGATGGCGGGCCGCTGCACGGCGCGCTGCTGTGCGTGCACCTGCGCCGCCTGGACGGCCGTCTCCAGCTCCTTCAGGCCGCGGTCGTGCGGCTTGCCCTCGCGCGCACGGCGGCGCAAACCGTGCCAGCGACGCAACAGCCCGGCACGATCGGTAAGCATGCACTCACCGATGGCATGATGGAGTTGTTCGAACGTTGTGGACACGGCAACCGTCGGCAGGAATGGAGCCAGGCATTTTATAGAAAAATCAGCCACAGCGGCGCGGACTTGCACGAAACATCCGGGTAATGCAGTCGCAAATGCGAGCAGAAGGGGATGCGCCACCGTACCCACCCACCAGTTTGCGGCTCCACACCTCTGTGCCTTCCACCACGGCAATGGCGACACTGTGGTGGAATGGACGGACCACTAGCCGCCATGCGGCCTCATCTATATAGTTGGCGAGGTTGCCCCACGTATCTGTCGCCAAGGAGTCCGTCATGTGTGCCCGCCTGTCGTCCCTCACCCTGCTATCCCTCGTCGCAACCCTGTTGATCGGCTGCAGTTCTGCTACCGTGGTCAGCAGCAGCAACGGTCCCACCATTACCCAGGCACGGGCAGAACCGGCAATCGGGCCGAAGAAGCGCGTGGCAGTGAAAGCCTTTGAATACAAGGCGGCCAAGGGCAGCCAGGGCAGCGTGGGGCACGGCCTGTCGCAGATGCTTACCGACTCGCTGTTCAACTCCAACGCCTTCATCGTGCTGGAGCGCGAGCGGCTGGAAGAGGTGATGCAGGAACAGAACCTGGGCGACACCGGCCGCTTCAAGCAGGAAACCATGGCTCCCAAGGGCGAACTGGAAGGTGCCGAACTGCTGATCTACGGCTCGGTTACCGAATTCGAACCCAACTGCCGCGGTGGCTCACTGTTGCTCATCGGCGCCAAACAGGCCTGCATCGCCATCAATATCCGTATCGTCGATGCCGCCACCGGCCGCGTAGTGAACGCCACCACCGTGGAAGGCACCTCCGGCACCGCCGGCGTCGGGCTGGTGTTCACCACCAGCCCACTGCCCATCGGCCTCGGCGCCTGGGCCAAATCGCCAATGGAAAAGGCCATGCGCCAGTGCATCGAGGCGGCGGTCAATCACATCGTCGCGACCAAGCTGTAGACGAAAGACTGGATCCGCGAATAAACGCCAATCAACGCAAATAGCACCTCAAAGTCCATTTGCGTTCATCTGCGGACCGATATCCCCTATGAGCCTTTACACCCGCTCGTTCATTTTTCTGTGCGCCGTGCTGCTTGCCGGGTGCAGTTCCACCGCCGACATCACGCGCGGCGGCGGCCTCGGCATCGAAGAGGTACAGGCGGAAGCGTATGACGGCCCCAAGGCGCGCATCGCCGTGGGGCGCATCGTCGACAACACCAGCGGCAAGAACTCCCTTGCCAGCCACATTGCCCTGCTGCTGGGTGACGACCATGCGATGTCGGCGGAGGACTTCCTCAGGGGGGTGCGCGACCTGCTCACCACCGCCGTATTCCAGTCCGGCCGCTACATCGTGCTGGAGCGCGAACATCTCAACGATGTGATGGTGGAGCAGGAGTTCGCCACCTCGCGCCATGCCGGCGAAGACACCGTGCTGCCGCTGGATCAGCTGGAAGGCGTGGACCTGCTGCTGGTGGGGGCCCTTACCGGCTTCGACGCCGGCGAAAGTGGCGGTATTGCCTTCCCTCTACCGATTCCACTGGGCCGTGATCACAAAAACTGGGGCGTGGTAGACGTGGAAATACGTACTGCCACCGCTACCCTAGATCTGCACGTCATTGATGCCGCCACCGGTCGCATCGTCAGCTCCATCGCTGTAGAAGGCAAGGCGCGCAAGTTCGGCGCGGCGTGGGCCGGGCTGTTCTCGGTCCGCCACGGCTATATACAACTGCCGGGCCTGCTCAGTATGTTTGAAAACACCCCAGTCGAGAGGGCGTTGAGCAACATGGTTGACGCCGCAGTGACTGCCCTGGTGGAAAAGACGCCGGCCGAGTATTACCGCGAACCACCCACACCCTAAACAGCAGTTCCGACTTGCTGGCTAAATAGGCGTTCCGAAATACTGTCCACCGGCATCCCCTTCTCCCTCAGGGAGAAGGCTGGGATGAGGGGGATATGGGCAGTATTTCGGAACACTTATTTAATTTTCTATAGGTCGGGCTTCACGTACCAACATCGGCGCCTAAGCGGTACAAAAGTCGTCTGGCTGAAGCCCGCCCCACGGTTTCCATACACGTGCTCATGGGCAATATTGCGGAACAGCCATGTTAGACCCGGTTTGCCTGCGCAGACCATAGCGGTATATGCTGCCCGACCACGACACAGTGCGCAGCCTGCCTGCGACAACAACAAACCCCGGAGGAGGGAGCAGGATGGAGGTCCGGCACAGACCTGACTGGCCTATCTATGCCCGCAGCCTGCTGCTGGTGGCGATGGTGGTGTCCTCCGCCGTCCTGGTGCAGATACTCTTCATCTACGAAGAATTCCACCCCCGCTTCATCCTCGTTCCCGTTGTCGTTACGCTTATCGTCGGCACCCTGCTTGGCCGCGTCGCAGTGTTACGCCAGCGCCTGCGGCAGAAAACGCTTGAATTTCGGGCCATCGTCGATATTGCGCAGGAATTTACCTACCTACGCCGAGTCTCGGGGCAGTATGAATACGTTTCCCCTTCGTGTCTGAACTTTACCGGCTACACCCAGCAGGAGTTTTTTTCCCAGCCAAACCTGATGGACAACCTGATACACCCGGATGATCGGGCGCGCTGGACCTGCCATATTCATCACATCAATGATCGGGGTGATGCGGAAAGTTTCGACGTCCGCCTCCTTACCAAAACCGGTGCCGTGCGCTGGTTCACCCACATCTGCGCACCGGTATACGACGATCACGGCCACCAGATCGGCGTACGTTCCACCAATGTCGACATCACCCAGCGCAAGGCGGATCAGGCGCGCATCGAGCACATGGCCCACTATGATCCGCTTACCGATCTTCCCAATCGCCGTCTGCTGGAACAGGAACTGAGCCGGCGCACCATGGAACCGCAAAGTTTCGCCGTGCTGTTTCTCGACCTGACCCGCTTCAAGAACGTTAACGACAGCCTGGGCCATGCCTTTGGCGACCAACTGCTGCAGCGGATCGCCCAGCGGCTCAAAAACGTGTGCCCTACGGAAGCGCTGTTATCCCGTTTTGGCGGTGACGAATTCGTCCTCGTGCTGCCGCAGGCAGCAGAAGCGGATACCGCGCTGGACTTTGCCCGCCGGATGCTCAACGAGATCGAAAGGCCCCTGCTTATCGACAGCAATGAACTACGCATCAGCGGCACTGTCGGCATGGCCTGCTACCCTGCAGACGGCACCGACAGCATGACGCTGATCCGCAATGCCGATACCGCGATGTACCGAGCCAAGCGTCTGGGGCAGGAAAAGATCGCCACCTACCACACGGATTACAGCCGCGATGCCACACATTTCATCAGCATCGAGAGCGATATCCACCGCGCCCTGCAACATGGCGAATTCCTGCCCCATTATCAGCCCATGGTCGACCTGCACAGTGGCCGTATCATCGCCCTGGAAGCCCTGGCGCGCTGGCACCACCCCGAGCACGGCCTGGTCTCACCCGACCAGTTCATTCCCATCGCGGAGGAAACCGGCCAGATTACTGAATTGGGCCAGCAGATGCTGGAACACGTATTGACTGACCTCGACCGCTGGCGTCTGCTCGGTTGTGTCGTGCCCATCGCCATCAATATCTCGCCACGCCAGTTTACCGACCGCGAATTCTGGCAGCGGCTGCGCACCGGGGTAACGGAAAGCGGCTTTACGCCATCCCTGATCCAGCTCGAGATCACAGAACAGGTGTTCCTCGGTGACATCGACGCGGCCGCCGCACGCCTGCAGGAGTTGCGTGCTGCCGGCTTTAGCGTGGCACTGGACGATTTCGGCACCGGCTACTCATCATTCAACTACCTGCGCCGCCTGCCGGTGGATACGCTCAAACTGGATCGCGCCTTCATCACAGACGTGGTGCAGGATCCGGCCAGCCGCGCCATCCTGCGTGCCACCGTCAGCCTGTGCGATGAGCTCGGTCTGTCCCTGGTGGCCGAGGGTGTCGAAACCGACGCCCAGCGCGCCGTGCTCATCAGCCACCACTGCCGCCAGGCGCAAGGCTTTCTGTTTCACCGCCCCATGCCCGCAGCCGAAATCGAGGCGTTACTGCTCACCGACGGTCAGGTGGAGGACCACCCCGCGTAATGGCGTCCAGCTGCGTCGGCCTTCAGCCCGACATGACGCCCGGGCAATACCGCTGCCGGATGCCATCCCTCCCCAGAAAATCTTGAACCACTCTGTCACCAACCTGTCACATTCTGTTAGTGTAATGATAACAATTCGGAATATTGCCGACGGGTTCGCGCCACCGCATCCTGCGCCCGCGCCATACCGTCCCTTCATGGACAAATATGAGCATCGACCTTTCCCAATCCGAGTTCTACATAAACCGCGAACTGTCCCTGCTGGAATTCAACCGGCGCGTGCTGGAACAGGCCAAGGACGAAAGCGTACCCCTGCTTGAGCGGCTGCGCTTTCTGTGTATTTCCAGCAGCAACCTGGATGAATTTTTTGAAATCCGTGTTTCCGGCCTGAAGCAGAAAGAAACCTCGCGCATCATCCCCACCGGCCCGGACGGCATGACCCCACAGGAAGTGCTGAACCAGATCAGTCTGCGTGCGCACGAACTGGTGGCGGAGCAGTATCGCGTACTCAATGACGTGCTTATTCCGACATTGGAGCAAAACAGCATCCGCTTTGTACGCCGCACCGACTGGAATGAGCAGCAAGTGGCCTGGGTAAAGGATTACTTCGAGCACGAATTGATGCCGGTGCTGTCGCCACTCGGTCTCGATCCGGCCCATCCCTTCCCACGCATCCTTAACAAAAGCCTTAATTTCATCGTCTCCCTCAAGGGCAAGGATGCGTTTGGCCGCTCCAGCGGCATGGCGGTGGTACAGGCGCCGCGTGCCCTGCCACGCCTGATCCAGCTGCCGGAAAGCACCGGCAGCGGCCCCCATGACTATGTGTTTCTCTCCTCGGTAATCCATGCCCACGTCGACGACCTGTTCCCCGGCATGAAGGTCACTGGCTGCTATCAGTTCCGCATCACGCGCAACTCCGATCTGTTCGTCGATGAGGAAGAGGTGGACGATCTGCTGCGGGCGATGGAAGGTGAATTGCCGGCACGGCGCTACGGCGATGCCGTACGCATGGAGGTGGCCGACAACTGTCCTCCGGAACTGGCCAACTTCCTGCTCAGTCACTTCGGCCTGAAGGACGCCGATCTCTACGCGGTCAACGGGCCGGTGAACCTCAATCGCCTGATGGCGCTGCCCGACATCGTGGATCGGCCGGAGATGAAGTATGTCCCGTTCACCTCCACCCTCCCGGCGCGCCTCGGTGCCGGCACCAACATCTTCCAGGTGCTAAACCAGGGCGATGTCCTGCTGCACCATCCCTTCGAATCCTTTGTGCCGGTACTCGACCTGCTGCGCCAGGCCGCCAGCGACCCGCATGTCCTCGCCATCAAGCAGACCCTGTACCGCACCGGCCCGCAGTCTCTGGTGGTGGATGCGCTGGTGGATGCCGCGCGGCGAGGCAAGGAGGTCACCGTGGTGGTGGAACTGCGTGCCCGTTTCGATGAAGAGGCCAACATCGCCCTGGCCAACCGCCTGCAAGAGGCCGGTGCCCATGTGGTGTACGGTGTGGTCGGATACAAGACCCACGCCAAGATGCTGCTGGTGGTACGGCGCGAAAGCGGCCATCTACGCCACTACGTTCACCTTGGTACCGGCAACTATCACGTGCGTACCGCGCGCATCTACACCGACTATGGCCTGCTCACCTGCGACCAGGACCTGGGTGAGGATGTGCACCAGTTGTTCCTGCAGCTCACCAGCCTGGGCCGTTTCGGCAAGCAGCGCAAGCTGCTGCAGGCACCGTTCACCTTGCACAAGGGGCTGCTGGAACGCATCGAACGTGAGGCGGCGCTGGCACGTAACGGCAAGCCGGCGCGTATCATTGCCAAGATGAATGCACTGGTGGAGCGTCAGGTGATCCAGGCACTGTACGCCGCCTCCCAGGCCGGCGTACAGATCGATCTCATCGTGCGCGGCATCTGCTGCCTGCGGCCCGGCGTACCCGGCGTATCGGACAACATTCGCGTGCGCTCCGTCGTCGGCCGTTTTCTCGAACACACCCGTGTGTTCTACTTCCAGAACGACGGCAAGGAGGAACTATTTCTTTCCAGTGCCGACTGGATGGACCGCAATCTACTGCAACGTGTGGAAACCTGCTTCCCGCTGGACCACAAAGACCTGCGCAAACGGGTGTTACGCGAAGTAGGTTATTACCTGGAAGACAACACCCAGGCCTGGGAACTTGCCGCCGACGGCAGCTACCGTCGCATCACCCCGGTATCTGGCGACGAACCGAGCTGTGCCCAGTTGCGCCTGCTGCAGGAGTTGTCCAACCAATAGCGGACAAGGGGACAAAAAAAAGTGCGTGGAGATGTGTACGTTGCACGCACAGTCTTGCGATCCTCGCATCGTTCTTCTTCACAGGCCGATGTCATGACTGACCAGCCACGGAACAAGTGGTCGCAACACGTCACCGAGACCAGCAATGCCCTCGACCTCGAAGCGGGGGTGTTCGCCCTGGATGAACCGCGCAAGATTGCCCTCTCGCTAAAGCACTCTGCTGATACCAGCGCAAGACGCAAGACCTCGCCGTTCCGCTCCGCCATGTCCATGCTCAATTTCTACATCAACCGTGCGGGAAGGAGTCTGCCTGCGGCACGGCGGGCGATCCTCGAACAGGCGAAGGATGAGTTGCGGGTACTGTACGGCAAATCGGCCAAACGCGGATAATCCTATCCGCGACACACATCCGATGGGTGGCACCGGCGTATGCCTTATGGTGCCCCGATCTTCCTGCCGGGCACCAAGGCAACCGCACCGAGCATGACAGCAAACCAGAGGGTGGCCAAACGAATGATCACCGTTGCTGCCACCGCTACGCCGGGCGACATTCCGTGCAATGTCAGCAGCGTCACCATCGCCAGTTCAGCCCCCCCCAGTCCGCCGGGAAGAAAGCTCACCGCGCCCACCAGCATGGAAAAGGCATAGATGAACAGGGCGGTAGGCAAATCAATATCGGCGCCCAGAACCTGTACCAGGTAATAGAACGCCACTCCCTCCGCGCCCCAGGCCACCACACCCAGTACGCTGCTGTAGACCAACAACGGCAGCGAGAACAGGCGTGAGGAATGCAGGATGGTTTCAATCAGGCCGGCGGCAAGTGCGGCCGGCCGGCCACCGAAACGCTGGCGTAGCCACTGGTCAAGTCGTTCCAGCCAGACCCGCTGTTGAATAAGCCACAGCAATGCCAGCAACAACACGCCCACAACCAGCACCACACCACGCCCCTGTGGATAGGCGGCCAGACCGATGGCTGCCAGCAACAGGATCGCAACAAGGTCGCCGAGACGTTCTGCCAGCAATGCCGCCAGACTATGTGGCCAGGGCACGCCAAGGGGATGCAGCAACACACAACGCAGTGCCTCACCTGCCTTGCCCGGGGTAGTGGTAAGGGCAAAACCGCCCAGATAGATGCGCAGGCTGGACAGCCAGGGTACATGGTGACCAAACAAAACGAGATAGTACTGCCAACGGGCAAAACGCAGCCCGTAGTTCACCAGCGACAACAGCAGCAACAGCAGCAACACCGGCAAGGACACATGTTGCAAGGCAGCCAACACATCCTGCCAGCCACCCCACAGGGAAAAGGCGAGGTAGCCGGCCGCTGCCGCGACCACCGACAGCACCAGTGCACGCAGGCCGCGTAGCGGCCGTACTGCATTGCACGTCATGCCAGTAGCCAGAACGTGAATACCGCCCACCCCAGCACTGTCACCAGCAGGTGTGGATCGCGCAGCAGATCGCGTGCCGGGTCCTCTCCCGCATCGCTGCTGAAGCTGAGGTGCAGGTAACGGAACAGACCGTAGAGCACGAAGGGCACCGTATAGATGAGGTCGGTGGTGTGGTGAATCGCAATGGCATCGTCACTGATGGTGTAGAGACTGTAGGCCATCACTGCACCGGTGGCACAGACGCCGATCATCACGTCCAGCATGGGCAGTGAGTAATTCTGCAGCACCTTGCGTGCGGGGGCACCACTGTGCTCCATCACAGCCAGTTCTGCGCGGCGCTTGGCGAAGCCAAGGAATAGCGTGACCATCAGGCCAGTGAGCAACAACCAGGATGAAGGCGGGATCCCCACGCCGACGGTGCCCGCGAGTATGCGCAACATGAAACCGGCGGCGATGACGAATACATCGAGTACCACCACATGTTTGAGATACCAGGAGTAGAGCAGATTGAGCACGCCGTAAAGCACTACGATGATCAGTACCTGCATCGATGCGCTCCACGCCAGCGCCAAACCAGCAATTGCACCGATCGCGCTCAACACCATGCCGTGGGATGGACTCACCGTACCCGCTGCCAGCGGGCGATGTTTTTTGTGCGGATGAAGGCGATCGGCCTCACGGTCAGCCAGGTCATTGACCACGTAGATGGCGCTGGATACCAGGCAAAAGGCCAGTGCCGCCAGCAGCACCGCCTGCACCGTTGCCGCCTCGCCCCAGGCATGACCGAACAGCAGGCCGACAAAGACAAAGCCGTTCTTCAGCCATTGGTGCGGCCGCAGTAATTTGATCAGCGCGCGCGGATTAAGCGCCATACTCCTCTCCCGGCATGGTTCGGTAATACGCATGGTCGGCCAACGCCAGCAGTTCGCGATCACCCCGACTGTCGCCGTAGGCATATATCTCAAAATCCTCGCACACCCCCAGCAACTCGCGCAGGCGCCGCTCTTTCTCCATGCCGTAGCAGTTCTTGCCATCATAGCGGCCGGTAACACGGCCCGTACCGTCCAGCGCCAGGCGTGTGGCGATGACGTCATGGCAGCCTGCAGCACAGGCCCATGGCGCCACATAATGCTCGATGGAGGCGGAGATCACCACACAGCAGTGTCCCTGCGCCTGATGCCAGCGCAGCCGGGCCAGCGCCGCCGGGCGCACCAGGGCTGGCAACTGCTCCTCCGCATAGCGGGCGCCGGCACGGTGCAATTCCTCCCCCTCCATGCCGCCGAGAAAACGCTGCAACACCCGCTCCTTGGCCACATCGTTCGGCGTCAGACGCAGAGCATAACCGAGCAGGGTCGGCAGCAGCGGCACGGCGCCGCGCACCAGGCCACCCCAACCCGCCAGCCGCAGCAAAAACGGCAGCAAGGTATCGCGGTAGGTAAGGGTGCCATCAAAATCGAAGGCGGCGACGACCGGGCGATTATCGGCCATAAAATCCGGTCCGCAAATGAACGCGAATGGACGCAAATGAAGCCATACAAACAGACAAGCTATGTACACTCATACCCGATCGGAGTGTTCGAACAGCCGTTTTCCATTCGCGTATATTCGCGTTCATTTGCGGACTGATGCCTGTCACAGCTTCAACCGCTTGAACAGACGCTCGGGGATGCTGCGGATGATGAGCATGATCCAGCGCCAGAACCAGGGAACATAAATGACATCGCGGCCGCGCTCGATGGCGGTGACGATGCGCCCCCCGACATAGGCCGGTGTAGCCACCAGAAACAGGCCGGGCATGCCCCAGGTCATGGCCGTATCCACAAAACCGGGCTTGATGGTCAACACCCGCACGCCGGCCGGAAACAACCGATTGCGCAGCCCTTGCAGATACAGTGCGAAGGCACCCTTGGCCGCGCCATAGGTGTAGTTGCTCTGACGGCCGCGATCGCCGGCCACCGAGGCGATGCCGGCGATGAAACCGCGGCCACGCTGCTCCAGCTGATCGGCGCAGAGGTTGAGGATCGACACCGCGTCGACAAAATTGCGGTTGATGATGGCCCGCACTTCCTGGAAATCGGCCTGCGCCTTCTGCTGATTGCCGAGGTAGCCGAAGGCCAGCAACACGCCCTCCAGTTCCCCCATCTCTTCATTCACCCGTTGCAGAAAGGCTGCATGGCTGTCGTGGGCGGCCGCATCGAAGATACCGAAGTGCACCGCCACACCATAGCGTATGGTCAGATCGGCCGCATCGCGGCGCAAAGACTCAACATCGCGCCCGGCCAGATAGAGGCGGTAACCCCGCTGTGCCAGTACTGCCGCCGTGGCATGGGCGATGGCCGAAGTGGCGCCAAGAATCAGGACTGCGCCGCTCATACGACGTCCTCCAGACCGAGCCTGCGCGACAGGCTGGAGCTGAATACGCCCTGCGGGTCCAGTTCACGGCGCACGCGTTGCCATGTATCGAGTTGCGGATACATGGCGCGGAAACTCTCCGGTGCCAGCCGTGCGTCCTTGGCCAGGTACACACGTCCGCCGTGCGGCAACACGATGGCATCAAAGACATCGAGCAGGGCCAGTGTCGCCGCTCCCTTCATCGGCAGATCCATGGCCAGTGTATAGCCATGCAATGGGAAGGACAGGTAGCCTCCACCCGCTGCTCCCATGCGCTTCAGCACCCCGAGAAATGCCGGATGGCCGCTGTCGATCAGACGCTGCAACACCTGCTGCAAGGCCTCCAGAGCCGTCGCCGTCGGTACCACGCACTGGTACTGCACAAAGCCACGCCGGCCGTACAGCCGATTCCAGTTATCCAGCGTGTCGAGCGGGTAAAAGAAGGTGTCGTAGTCCACCAGAAAGGGGGCATTGCGACTGCCTTCGCGGCGAAAATACCGGCTATTGAAGGCACGAATGGACAGTTTGTTGAGCAGCCAGCCCGGCATATCGACAGGGATGTTGCGTACCTTGTGCGTAGGCAGACGCAATGGCGTCAGCCGGCGCCCGCCGGACAGTTCGTCCCGCGCAGCGTGGTCACCACTCATCACTACGCCACGCCCCAGCGCAGCGTCTCGGCTCGTCAGGTCGACCCAGGCGACACTGTATTGGGACTCCTGATCGGCCTGCTGCAACAAATGGAACATCTGCTCCAGATTGGATGCAGGCAGGTGACGTGCGCGGATATAGGCGCTCTCAATGGGACGCAACTGCAACTCCACCTCACCAACGATACCGGTCAGCCCCATACCACCCACCGTGGCGCGGAATGCCTCGGCATTTTCCTGCGCCGAACAGCGTAGGCGCCGGCCGTCGGCGGTGACAAGCTCCAGCTCGCGCACCCCGCACGCAAAGGTACCGTCATGGTGATGATTCTTGCCGTGCACGTCGGCCGCCACGCAACCGCCCAGGGACACGTGCTTGGTACCCGGCGTCACCAGCGGAAACCAGCCACGCGGGACAGTCAGCGTGAGCAACTCGGCCAAGGTGACCCCGGCCTCGGCACGCAGGACCCCCTGTTCACGGTCAAAAGTGAGAAAACGGTTGATCCGCTCGGTCAACACCACACGCCCCCCCGCGTTGAGTGCGGCATCACCATAGCTGCGCCCCTGGCCACGCGCCAGCAGCGTGGGCGCCTCCGACCACAGGTCGGCGTGGCGTTCCGGTCGCACCAGCTCGCAGCGCTGTACCGGATAGCGGCCCCAGCACCCAATCTCCCTGCTCAGTGTATTCATCGGCGTGGCAACCGTTTCACTTCCTCATCGGGAAAATACTTGTCGTAAAAATAACATGCTCCTGCCGGTAGAAACCACGGCAGGCGATAATACTGGTCCCGCACAAGGCGCAATACCTCGTCGCGATATTTTTCATAACGAAACCCGCGACCGAGCAGCAGGTGATCAGTGATACCGTGCACGGTTATGGTCTGCACGTCATACTGCTCGAAATAGGCGGCATACGTCGATGCCTTGCCGACGGGGAGAAATATGGCGATAGCCCCGCCATTGAGGGTACGGAAATCAGAAAGCAGGTCATCCTGCCGCCCATAACGGGATGCATCGCCAAATACATGCACCCGTCGCCCGGAGCGATGTTCGAGTATGGCCGATTGGACATAGCTGCCAGTGGCCAGGGCATAGCCACCGAGGTGCGGCTGCATTTGCGCCCAGTATTCACTGCTGTACCGGGCACGCACCATGTCCTGATAAAACGACGGTTGTGACTTCCAGATATCCAGCGGCAAGGCCAGCGTGCAGGCCAGCAAACCCACGTGCGCCAACGAAAACCAGGCCATGAAACGCACACTGCGGCGCAGCTGCTGCAGATCAAGCACCAGCGCGGCCAGCAGGAACAGGAACGGATAAAAGGCCAGCACCCAATGCAAACCAATACGCGCGCCAAATGACAGCAGGGCGAACACGGCCATCGGCAGCAACCACAACCACAGGAAGGGCTCGCCCCGGCCGAATACCGCGCGTAGCTCGGTACGTCGGCGCCAGCCGTACCATAGCAGTGGCGGTGTCACCACATACGCCAGCATGGCGAAATACAGCATGGGATTCATCCAACTGCCACCACCGCCACTGTGACGGTTGTAAAAGTTGAAAAGCACATTGTCCCAGCAGTGGCAGTAGTTCCACCAAAGATTGAGTGCCGCAAAGGGCAGTACCGCAACAAACAGCAGCAACAGGCCATGGGCATTGCGCCGCGAACGGTTGATTACCAACAGATAGACTCCGTAGGAAAGGCCCAGCAGCACAGCAAAATACTTGGCGAGAAAGGCCAGCCCCAGCAACAGCCCGGAGAACACAAACCAGCGATAGCCCTCCGCCTCCAGCGCCCGCTTCAATGCCAGTGCCGACAGGAAAGAAAACAGGATCAGCGGCGTGTCCGTACTGATCAGTACATTGATCACGTTCAGCGGCGCCAGCAGGTAGAGCAGTCCAGCCAGCACCGCCCGCTCCTCGCCCCAGCCGTCGCGCAGCCATCGGTAGATGGCCCAGGCAATGAAGGTGGTCATCAGATAGGCGGGCAGGCGCAGCCACCACTCTGCCGATCCCAACAGCTGCACTGCATGCAGCCACCAGCCCACCATCGGCGGGTGATCGTAATATCCCAGCCCCGGATACTTGCCCCAGATGAAGAAATAGGCTTCGTCCCCGGTCAGCGGCAACCATGCCGCCAGGGTCAGCTTGATCAGGGTTACACCGGCCAGAGCTAGGAAAAAGATACGGCGTGTGGCACTCATGTCAGGAACAATCAGGGAAGTGGCGCATGTCACTGCGCATGCGAGTGAGCGGCATGGAAGGCATATTACGGCCGGGACCGGGCGACAGTATAACAGCCTTGTCCGACCCGCCAACACCACGTCATATCACGGATTTGCTACACTGCAGGCATGTCACGCCCATTCCGCCACATCCTGTTTCTGTGCATCTTGCTAAATACAGCCGCGGGCCTTGCCGACACCTACCAACCGCTGCCGTTTACTGCCCGTTACTCGGTTCATCTCGATGGTTTCAAGGTGGGTGAACTTGAGCGCAGACTGTACATCGAACCCGACGGACGCCATGTGCTGGAGCAGATCATGGAGACCACCGGCGTGGTTGCTCTATTCAAAAAGGATCGCCTGGTGGAGCGCAGTGCCTGGATCCATGAGGGTGATCAGGCCATCCCCCTTGGCTACCATGCCCACTATGTCGGTCGCGCCAAGGATACAGAAGAACGGATCGATTTCGACTGGCAGCAGCAAACGGCAACCTCACAGCGCCGCGGAAAGGTCAAGGAAATACCCCTGGTTGCAGGGATGACCGACAAGCTGATGCATCAAGTTATGCTGCACAGCGATATAGCTACAGGGAAGGAGCATCTCGAATATTCGATCATCGACCGGAACAAGACCAAGACGTATGCCTATGAGGTGCTTGGCACCGAGGCGCTGGTGACCGCCCGAGGCATGGTGAACACCATCAAGGTAAAGCGGAAGGATACAACTTTCTGGCTGGCGCCCGAGTGGGACTACCTGCTGGTGCAACTGCTCCAGGAAAACGACGACGGCACCATCGCGACCTATATCCAAAAACAGTAACGCAGAAGCACCTGTGCCGGACTGCAGCCCAACGCATATATAGGTAGACGCGCGTTACGTAAACGCCTGTTAGAAACGGCGCAGCAACTGTTCCAGTATCTTCTGAAAGAAACCACCGGGTGCAACAGTGATGCGCGCGTTGTCGACGTTGATCTCCTCCGGCGCATACACGGTCATCGCTACGCCAGCCTCGCGGTACATTTCGTACGACAGCTCCAGGTCCTCGGCCCAGCGCGACAGAAAATCCGCGCTCGGGGCGATGAACACCACGCGGCCGATTTCGTCCTGAATCAGCTTGGAGGCACAGCGCGGACAGGGCGGATGGGTGACATACACCGTGCAACCGCGCAGGTCGCGCTTGGCGAAGATCAGCGCATTCTCCTCGGCGTGGATGGTGAGGTTCAGCTTGCGCGCCCGGTCGACCAGACGTTCGCTGGTATCCTCCACGCCGGCGGCGAAGCCGTTATAGCCCAGCGACACGATACGATTGCCGTCGGTGATCACCGCCCCCACCTGCGACGACGGGTCCTTGCTCCAGGCCGAGATGTGCGCCGCCAGGCTGAGAAAGCGGGTATCCCACTTTGTCGTGGCGGCGGAGGGTTCCGTGCTGTTGGTCATGGTGGTGACTGCCGTTTCGGTTGGGGCGGAGCGAGTGACAAGTTACAAGTTTCAAGAAAAAACCGGAAGCCCATAAGAAAACGGGGCGGTAGTCCGCCCCGTCCTCTTGCAACTTGTCATTTGTTTACTGAATGACAATCTTGGGGAACTTGGTGCTGTAGTCCTTGGCCTTCAGCGCCAGCTTGGCGGCAACGCGGCGGGCGATGTCGCGGTAGATCTGCGCGATGCGGCTGTCGGGCTCGGCCACCACGGTGGGCTTGCCGTTGTCGGCCTCCTCGCGGATGCGGATGTCCAGCGGCAGCGCCCCCAGGAAGGGGATGCTGTACTGCTCGGCCATGCTCTGGCCGCCGCCCTGGCCGAAGATGTGCTCTTCGTGGCCGCACTTGGAGCAGATGTGGATGGACATGTTCTCCACCACGCCGAGGACCGGAACCTCCACCTTCTCGAACATCTTGTAGGCCTTGCGGGCGTCGAGCAGGGCGATGTCCTGCGGGGTGGTGACGATGACGGCGCCGGACACCGGCACCTTCTGCGCCAGGGTCAGCTGGGTGTCGCCGGTGCCGGGCGGCAGGTCGATGACCAGGTAATCCACCTCGCGCCACTGGGTGTCGTTGAGCAGCTGTTCCAGGGCCTGGGTGACCATCGGGCCGCGCCAGATCATCGGGGTGTCCTCATCGATGAGGTAGCCGATGGACATGGACTGCAGGCCATGGCTGATCACCGGGTTGAGGGTCTGGCCGTCGCTGGACTCGGGGCGGGTGCCGCCCACGCCCAGCATGCGCGGCTGGCTCGGGCCGTAGATGTCGGCGTCGAGGATGCCCACCGTGGCGCCTTCGGCGGCCAGGGCCAGGGCCAGGTTGACGGAGGTGGTGGACTTGCCGACGCCGCCCTTGCCGGAGGCCACGGCGATGATGTTCTTCACGCCCTTGATGTGCTTCACGCCCTTCTGGGCGGCATGGGAGGCGACCAGGGTCTTGACGCTGACGGCGGCGCTGCCGACGCCGGCCACGGCGCTCACCTTGCCCTGGATGGCGGCGGCCAGCTCGTCGGCGTAACCCTGGGCCGGGAAGCCGAGGACCACTTCCACGGTCACCTTGTCGCCGTCGATGGCGATGTTCTTGATGCAGCCGGCGGAGACCAGATCCTTCTCCATATAAGGATCGACGTACTGCTTGATTGCGTTCTCGACCTGCGCTTGGGTCACATTGGACGTCTTGAGCACTCCGTAAAAAAGTCGCGCCGGCAGGCGGCGGCAAATGGCTTAGTAATCGAATCAGGTATTATAGGGGCCACAGGGCCGGATACAAAGGCCCGCCATGATACCAGAGTATTTCCCTGCCCCCCGCATCGGGGTTCGGTGGCAAGTCCCTTCCATAATTGGTACTGTATGGCCCTTTTTCAAACCCCCGTAAGATACTGATAATTCCCGCCATGATGGACACGCCCCGCAAGATTCTGGTCACCAGCGCCCTGCCCTACGCCAACGGGCCTATCCACCTCGGCCACCTGGTGGAATACATCCAGACCGACATCTGGGTGCGCTTCATGCGGATGCAGCCTAAGAACAAAGTTGAATCCTGCTATTACGTCTGCGCCGACGACACCCACGGCACGCCCATCATGCTGCGGGCGGAGAAGGAAGGCATCACCCCGGAACAGCTCATCGCTAATGTTTGGCAGCAGCATTTCGACGATTTCCAAGGTTTTGGTATCGAATTCGACAACTATTACTCCACCAATACCCCGGAAACCCGTCACTACGCCGACGACATCTACACCAAGCTGAAGGCCGCCGGCCTCATCGAGGTGCGCGCCATCGAGCAGTACTACGACCCGGTGAAGGAGATGTTCCTGCCGGACCGCTTCATCAAGGGCGAGTGCCCCAAGTGCCACGCCAAGGACCAGTACGGCGACTCCTGCGAGGCCTGCGGCACCACCTATTCGCCCACCGACCTGCTCAATCCCTATTCGGCGGTATCCGGCGCCACGCCGGTGCGCAGGCAGTCCGACCACCATTTCTTCAAGCTGGGCCAGTGTGCTGACTTCCTGCGCGGCTGGATCCAGCCGCCCCGGGTGCAGGCCGAATCGGCCAACAAGCTGGCCGAGTGGCTGGATGCCGGGCTGTCCGACTGGGACATCTCGCGCGACGCCCCCTACTTCGGCTTCGAGATCCCCGGCGCCCCCGGCAAGTACTACTACGTCTGGCTCGATGCCCCCATCGGCTACATGGGCAGCTTCCGCAACTACTGCGACCAGAACGGCCTCGACTTCGACGCCTACTGGGACAAGCACAAGGCGGCCCAAGAAAAGACCGAGCTGTACCACTTCATCGGCAAGGACATTCTCTATTTCCATGCCCTGTTCTGGCCCGCCGAGCTGGAGAGCGCCGGCTACCGCACGCCCAGCGGCGTGTTCGCCCACGGCTTCCTCACCGTCAACGGCACCAAGATGTCCAAGTCGCGCGGCACCTTCATCACCGCGTC
>Ga0172382_10001545_pt1 | contig 40897 bp, 36 predicted proteins | sample Leawel138RmetaG_FD_122245 | JGI IMG/M metagenome (GOLD analysis project Ga0172382, IMG submission 122245) | Leachate microbial communities from a municipal landfill in Southern Ontario, Canada - Leachate well 138R metaG | ecosystem: Engineered > Solid waste > Landfill > Unclassified | place...
AAGTGCGACCTTGGCTTTCTGCTGACTACTAAAAATCTTGCGCTTCCGTTCACTCACAACCTGCTCCTTATTTACAGCAGGTTACCATCTTAAATAACCGTCCGGAAATTGGGGTCCACTATATATAGTTGTCGGCATAGGTGAGTACCGCAATGACTTCCACAGGAGCAATGGCAATATAAAACATAAACAGCAGCCAAGCCCAGATTTTACCAAGCAGATTGCCATGAACCACATTGGCGATATGCGCAGCAGCACCCGCACGCGGAAATAACGGGCCGACTTCGGCGTAGGTGAGTCCCAGAAACAGGATGGTCACCGCACCAATCAACCATGAAAAAATGCTGAGGGGACCCGCGATATGGGCCGCATTCAGTGGGCCGAACAACCAGCCGGATCCGATAATGCCTCCCAGGCTGGCAAAAATAAGGCCTGAGAATCCTACTTCTCTTTTTAGTTTTTTGACCACGTTGGAAGGGTCCTCCCTGACTAATGAATTCACGCTGCTTGGACTTGAGTGGTCTGTGTTGACTTTTTGGTCATGAAGATACGCCAAAAAAGAACTTTATGGAACCTGTCAATCCGCGCATCATTTTAATCGTTAGAAAAATTGAATGACCGTAACGCACCAATGTGGTGCATTGCTGGCTTGTTTGCACTGAAACTGCTCGAACAGGATGGCATATCTCCACCAAATAGAGAATAAATCACTCAATCGGGTGCAGATTCAGTAGGTGGCATGCTTTCTGCAATATCTGTGCTTGGTAGTTTTCTTCATCACCTAACATGGGGTTCTATTTATGTCATTTGCTTACATCGTACATCTTGCAAATTACTCTGATGGCGTTTTATACGTTTTGATGTTCTTGTTTGTCGTCGAGTTGGCGGTAATTTTCGATCGTGCTTGGTATCTCCGTAATGCCATCAGCAAGGGGAAGAAAATACTGTGGGGAATTTCTAACCAGGGCAAGTTGCGGCGCCCTGACCTGGAAGAACTATCCGGCATGGCCAAGGGCTTGCCTGAAGAAGCGTTACTGGGTGTCGCCCTGCGTCACTTCAATCTGATTCACCACTATGGCAGCGCCCGGGGGGAAGCTTTTGCGAACCGCTTGGACGAAGCCATTTTTCTGACCACTCCCAGTCTGGATAAACGTTTGTGGATTCTGGATACGATTGTCACGCTGGCCCCACTTTTGGGCTTGTTTGGCACGATTTTGGGAATGTTCCATGCCTTTTCGATACTGGCGGCACCTGGGCATGACGCCACTTCGGTGACGGGTGGTGTGGCGGATGCGCTCATTGCAACGGCTTCCGGTCTGTTTATCGCAATGCTTGGTTTGCTGAGCTTCAATGCGTTCAATAACTCTATTGAGAAAACGATTTTTCAACTGGAGTCACTCAAGTTGGTATTGATGAATCGGTTGGATGGGGCCCCCGTTGTTCTGGAAGAAGGCTTCTCAGCCCAACAGACCAACGCAGTCAGCAAAGTGCCTGCTTAATAAATTGAAAACTTATAAATTATTCGTTTGTTAGGATAAGGAGTTTCCTATGCTACCCCAGCGCCGTCCCCGTAAAAAAGGGCGTGTCGAAATCATCCCGATGATTGATGTCATGCTCTTTCTCTTGGTTTTTTTCATCATGATCACTTTGCAGATGATTACCGATAAAGGCCTCAAGCTGCATTTACCCACATCCAGCGAAACGAAAGTATTACCGCATCCACACTTCGTCTTGAACATTGTTCAGGATGGTAGCGTGGTTGTGAAAGGCAAAAAAATGAGCCTGGACGAGCTGCAAAGTTTTCTGGGAGCTGATGGTGACACGAAGCATACTCAGGTCACGATTGCAGCGGACAAAATGGTGCCCTTTAAAGACTTTGTACATGTCATGGATGCGTGTCAGAAAGCCGGAGTGACAGGGATAGGGATTGCGGCGAAAGCGACCTGAGCAGTGCAAGTTTTCTGAAGAAAATTTCATCGTTGCATGGATCAAAAAACAGGATGACAGCAGATGGCGAGCATGATCACTGAAAATGGTACTTTTACATTGATGCCCCAACCCAAGGACCACCAGTTCAAATATGCGCTGAGTGCCGCGGTTGCCGTTGAAATTATGCTGGTACTGGGCCTGGTATGGTATGGTCAGACGACGCCCCCGCCGCCAGTGATCAAACCCAAGGAGCATGTTATTGCGGTGCAGGTTGTTTCATTGCCGCCGCCCCCACCGAAGGTCATCCCGCAGCCGAAACCTGTACCTCCGAAGCCAGTGGTGCAGCATATGACCCCCCCACCGCCACGGCCTCACCCCCGGGTTGTGATTCCGCCAAAGCCGGTACCGGTACCGACACCGCCCGTAAAAACGGTGACGCCACCTGCACCCAAGCCGGTTCCGGTTCCTCCGGCCCCGCCAGTACCGCCCAAGCCGGTCGTGACGCCGCCACCGCCCGCCCCGCCACCGTTATCGGCAGTGCAGACGGCCTCATTGATGGGGAGGTACGTGGGATTGTTACGGCCGATGATTCAGCAGAATCTGCATGTTCCCGCAGAGCTGAGGGCGATGGGTTTGAATGGGAAGGCGACCGTACAGTTTGAGGTGTCGCCTTCAGGGAAAGTGCTTTGGGCCAAGATCATTGATCCCAGTCCGTTGTCGGCAGTCAATCGTGCTGCGCTGGCAGCCGTAGAGAGCGGGAGTTTTCCCCCATTTCTGAAGAAAATGCCCAAGCAGAACACGATTTTTCAGATACCCGTTGAAGTGGGTGCAAGTTCTAACTAAGCCAGGCCAGTTGGAGACATATGATGAGCGATTCCCATTCCATCAGCGCAACCAGAGATAACGAACGCAACAGCACTGCACCGAAGGTTGCGCTGATCTGGATGGCTGCCACTATGACAGCTTCCAGCCTTCCGGTGGGGGTATTGATCGCGCAAATGTTCCCATTGGCACCCTTTTTATGGGTGGTTCTGCTGGCTTCCTTGCTTTTTTTCGCTGTTGGTATTCTCAGTATCCCTGGTTTTGTGTATGGCATCCCGACCATGGCTATTTCGGCAAGAATCTTTGGAAAGCCATTCAACAAATTCATTTCGTTCAGTAATTGGCTCTCCCAGATTGGCTGGCAGGCGGTGGTGCTGGTTTTGGTGGTTTATATTCTACGTAGTGTGTTGAATACCTATGCATTGGTTTCTCCTGAACAGAGTCTTTATGTCGCACTTCTTATTGCGGTATGTGCCGATTTTGTGGTTCCAATTATTGGTTATAGCGCTATTGTTTCGGCACAAACGGTGGGCGCCTTGTTTCTGGCTTTATTCGCTATCGCTATATTAATTTGGTTACACGGGGGTGAGGCATTAACAACTGTTCCGGCTTCAGGACATTTTAATACGCTACAAGCTTTAGGGGGGATTTCATTGGCACTGATGGGCGGTGCTTTTTCCTGGACGATGTTTGCTTCGGATTATTCGCGCTATATCCGTCGCGACAGCAGTCTCACCCAAATTGCGCTCTGGCCCAGCTTGGGTGGTTTTGTTGGTGGTGCCCTGATTTTGGCTCTGGCTATTACGCTTTATGTGCATGGTGGGATACAGGTGGGTCCATCAGGGATCACTATAGCGGCACGAGGATTAGGAAATACGTTGTTGTATTTGGGTTTCTGTCTGTTTGCAGTTATGGGTCTTCTCGCCTCAAATTTTTTGAACTCCTATAGTTCTGCATTCAGTTTGGCAGTAGTCGTGGGTAAAGATTTGGACCGTAAAAAATTTACTATCATGGATGCATTTTTGGCAACCCTGGTCGGAATTTATATGCTGTTTATAGCGCCTTCATTTTGGGACTCTTTTCAAACTTTTCTGGATTTGTTGATTGTAGTTGCGGCACCTTGGACCGGCATCATGATTGTCTATGTTTTAATGGACGTTGTTCCGGAGGCGCTCCACGGGACTGTGCGTCAGCAAAAGTATAGTACAAATGTGCTTATATTGGGCTTTGGTATTCTAGTTACCATTCTGTTTTCAAATAATCCTTTGTGGGAAGGCCCGGGCGCGCAATGGCTGCATGGGAATGATATTTCCCCACTTCTGGGCGCGGCTACAGGTGTACTGCTGTCTATGCTGTATCGATTTGTCTCAAGACCAGCTGAAAGAAGTGCTAGGGACGTCAGGGGTGTAGGTGCTGTTAAAAGCAAAGCCCCTAACATTGCAGAATGAAGAGTTATAAAAATGGTTATTAAAAAATTGTTCAGGGCTTCCATTCTCAATCCGAAAGGACCAGGTTCCTCCGAGTTCTATGAGGATGGTGCACTTTATGTAGAAAATGGTCTTATAAAATCGATTGGAAAATTTGATGAGATAGCACAAAAAACTAAGTATTTTCAACTGATAGAATTAGACGGCGTGGTGATTCCCGGTTTTGTTGATGTGCATCTACATTGGGTGCAGCATCGAGTAAGGGGGCAATATGCAGGAGAATTATTATCATGGTTGAAATCGTATATCTGGCCAGAAGAGGCGCGATATATCGACACAGACTTTGCCATAGCGGCGGCCGAACAGTTTTATACTGATCTGTTGCGTACGGGGACCGTGATGGGAATGAGCTATTCCAGCCCGCATGCTTCAGCAACGGATATAGCTTTGCAAAAAATGCGTGGTGATTGGATTATTGGTAATGTATTAATGGCCATTAACGCTCCCGATTACTTGACGGATTATAGCTTGCATGATCCGGTTTTGTTAAAAGACTTTATGGCACGTACAGACCGTATTCATTATGCCGTGACACCTCGTTTTGCCCCTAATCTGAGTGCCGCTGCACTTGGTATGATGGGCCAAATTGCCGCAGCGAGTGATGCGTTCATCCAGACTCATCTTGCCGAGTCCAGGGCCGAATTGGCGTGGGTAAAAGAATTGTTTCCGGATGCTGCGCATTATACGGAGGTGTATGATCTTGCGGGATTGCTGACTAAAAAAACCATTCTTGGTCATTGTATCGAAATGTGTGATGCAGAATGGCAGTGTCTGGCTGAGCGTGGTTCATGGGTAGCCCACTGTCCAACCAGCAACGAAGCCCTTGGTAATCGCCGGATGCCACTGGAAAAGTTGCGTGAGTACGATATTCCCTTCGCACTTGCTACAGATATTGGTGGAGGTCCCAGTCATAGTATGCTGCATGTTATGCAAAGATTTTTATCTGTACATCGGGCAGCAGGCATTCCGATTAATGTGCAGGAGGCGCTCTATCGAGGGACATTGGCTGGTGCTGAAGCCATGGGTCGCGATTCCGTTGCCGGGAACTTTATTCCAGGTAAACGCGCAGATTTCATTTTAATGCCCACCATGGACTCCCATGATTCATGGGAGGGCTGGTTCGAGTCCAGCCTGGCAGGCAGCATTTCTGAGTTGGAGACGCGACCACAAGGAACCTGGTTGTCGGGAGAAAAAGTTGCATAAATCCAAAGCATTTTTAAATAAGGGAGCGATTAACCAGAATGAATTTTGATCTGAATTCAAAAAAAGTACTTGCTGATTTTGTTCGGGATCTACCCAAGGTCGAATTGCATCTCCATATTGAGGGGACACTCGAGCCAGAGTTGCTGCTTTCTTTAGCTGAACGGCATCGTATCGTCATGCCCTATGCCAATATAGAAATGGCACGAGCCGCATATGAGTTCGATGATCTCCAGAGTTTTCTTAATGTGTATTATCTGGGCACTTCAGTTTTACGTGAGGAACGTGATTTTTATGAGTTGACGCAGGCTTATATGCAGCGCTGCAAGCAACAGAATATTATTCATACAGAAATATTTTTTGATCCGCAGACGCATATTTCTCACGGTGTCCCTCTGGATGTGGTCATGGGTGGTATACAGTCCGCACTTCGGGAAGCCGAGTTGGAGTGGGGTATCAGCAGTGCGCTGATTCTTTGCTTTGAAAGAGATCGTGAAGCAGAGTCGACGGTTGGTTTGCTCGAAGACGCTCTGCGGATTGGCGGTATTGCAGGTGTTGGGCTGGATTCCGCTGAACTGGGTAATCCTCCCCGTAAGTTTCAGGAAGTATTCAAGTTGGCAAAATCTCTTGGATTGCATCGCGTTGCACATGCTGGTGAAGAGGGCCCGCCCGATTACATATGGGAGGCTTTGGATACACTGGAGGTCGAACGTATTGACCATGGTGTGCGCTGTATGGAAGACCCGCAACTGGTGCAAAGGTTATTGGCGGAAAAAATCCCGTTGACAGTTTGTCCGTTTTCCAATGTGGAGCTCAAGGTGTTTCCAGATTTGCATTCTCATAATCTGGGTGATCTTTTGGCTGCGGGCCTATCAGCTACTATTAATTCCGATGATCCGGCTTATTTTGGTGGTTATCTTAATGAAAATATTGTTGATACCATGGAATGTCTCTGTCTCGGTTTAGAGGATCTGATTGTTTTGCAAAAAAATGCAATAGAGGCCAGCTTCTGCAGTGAAAGCAGAAAACTCGAGATGAATCATTTGCTGGAGAAATATATCAAAAATTATACGCCTATTTCATAATTTCAGACTTGGAGAAGCAAAGTGATTAAGCAAATTATTCGTATCAGTATCATATCAATGGCTTGTACGATGCCTTGGATTGCTACTAACGCATTAGCAGCAGTAACGAACCAGCCATCAGCTGTAATGAGCCCTAAAGTGATCGTATTGACAGCTTTTCCTCCGGAATGGCATGCCTGGACCACACAGAAGTCTTACCATTATAAATCTTTATCTATTCCTGGATTGTATCGCCCCCTAATTTGTGATCACCAAGGTGTTTGTGTCACAGAAACAGGCGAAGGAGAAATGAATGCAGCAATAACGGTGACAAGTTTGGTCAAGGACCCTGCGATCAATGTGAAAAAAACTATTTTCATTCGTAGTGGAATTGCTGGGGGCGTGGACAAGAAAGAATCTGCCCTGGGCAGTGTTTATATTAATAACTGGATAATTTCCTGGGCATTTGGGCATCATTATCTCAGCGATCAGAAAACGCTGGCATGGGCAGCACCTGGATGCGATGATTATTCAATTACCGGTAAATGTGCGGATTATACCCAGAATACGCTGGAAAATCTGGCTTATAAGGTAAACCCCGCTCTGTTGAATATGGCAGTCAAAGCTTCAGCCAATGTTGAGTTGGCCAATACCAGCGAGGCTCAACAGCTCGATGAGACTTTTAAAGTTTCCTCTCGTCCGAAAATCATGACTGGTGCGACGATCACCGGAGACGATTTCTGGATTGGAAAAGAAAATCAGAAAATTGCAGAGCAAATTGTTCATCTTTATACCCATGGTCAAGCTGAGTATACCAACACGGCCATGGAAGATCTGGGCGACATTGCGGCACTGTCGCGATTCGGTCTGGCCGATCATTATCTGTCTATTCGGGGTATCTCGGATATTGATGTTCCACCGCCGGGCAAAACAGAAGAGCAAATATGGAAAACCGGAGATCTTTATGCCAGTAATTTGGCTGAAGAAAATGCGGTACGAGTAACCAAGGCTGTAATCGACCATTTGCTGCATGAAAATTATAAATAGGATAAATATAGTGAATAGAATAAGTACCTGCTGTTTTACGGTACAGGAGTCATATTATGACTAAATTACTGGAAGTGGCGAGTGAGATGGAAAAGAGAAATTTTCCAAAACGCGTGGATGGTTTGTCCAAAATTACCGGTAAAGCCCTTTATGTGGATGATATTCCTCTAAACGGGGTTCTTCATGCATCGACAATACGCAGTTCATGTGCTGGAGGCGTTGTTGAGGAATTGACTTTTGATCCGACCTTTGATTGGACACCTTTTGTCGTGGTGACAGCAAAGGATATACCTGGTCTTAATGCCATTAAAATGCTGGAAAACGACCAGCCTGTACTGGTGGATCGGGTGTTTCGTCACGCCGGAGAACCGTTGGCTTTGCTGGCCCACTCTGATCCGTGCATGCTTGAAACGGCTTTACGCCACGTTCATGTCCGCGAGACCCCCCTGGCCCATCCTGTTTTTGATATTGATGAAGCATTGGGTGCAGAACGCATCATCATTCCAGACAATGTTTATACGGACTATCTCCTCAATAAGGGCGATGTTGAACAGGCACAAAAAAATGCGCAGTGTATTGTTGAAGAGCGTTTGCTGACGCCATCCCAGGAACAACTCTACATTGAACCACAAGGAATGATTGCCGTTCTTCAGGAAGATGGCGTGCTTAGAATAGAGGGGTCCATGCAATGTCCATACTATGTGCTGGATGCCCTGGAGCAGTGTACGGGTTTAGACAAGGACAAGTTGCGAGTCGTACAAAGCACGACCGGTGGCGCTTTTGGTGGTAAGGAAGATTATCCCTCCATGATTGCTTGCCACGCTGCCCTGCTGGCGCTCAAGTCCGGAGGTCTACCGGTTAAGCTGATTTACGAACGCAGTGAGGATCTGCGCGTAACCCCCAAACGCCATCCGTCCCGCAGTCTGGTCCGACTCGGTGCAAATAGGGAGGGTGAGCTCCAGTTTATTGATATGGATTTTGCCATTGATGGCGGTGCCTACCGTACCCTGAGCCCCGTCGTGCTGTCACGGGGGGTTATTCATGCCCCGGGGCCGTATCGCTGCGCCAATATACGCGTCAGAGGCCGCGCAGTGGCGACGAATCACCCACCCTTTGGGGCATTCCGGGGTTTTGGCGCACCACAAAGCATTTTTGCACTAGAAGTGGCATTGGATCGCCTCGCTGCCAAGCTCAATATGGATCCGGCTGAGTTGCGGCGGAAAAATTTGCTGCACCATGGTGATGTCAGTCCGACCGGCGACCTGGTAGGAGAAGATTGTTTTGCGCAAGAAATTCTCGATGAGGCACTCAGAGTAAGCCATTATTATGAACGACAGGATGCATTTCGGGTTTGGAACGCAGCGCCACACGATACGCTTCGTGGCATTGGCTTGGCGACTTTCGCCCATGGCGCGGGCTTTACGGGTAACGGAGAATTGTACCTGGCCTCCCGAGTGTTTCTCCAGGCACATGCTGATGGTCAGGTAGAAATTCTTTGTTCAAACACCGAAATGGGACAGGGTGCAGCGACCACTTTGGTACAGATTGCTGCTGATGCACTGCAGTTACCCCTGGAGCAGGTGCAGCTCGCGCAAACAGATACGGCCAGGGTGCCAAATTCTGGCCCTACAGTCGCCTCGCGGACCTGTATGGTCGTTGGTGATCTGATTGCAAAAGCAGCACAGCGGTTATTACAAAAGTTAAGAGATGAGGGCGGTCTTACCAAGACCTTTACGCCGGCGGGGTTTAATGCAGCCTGTCTCCGCATGCAGGAGTCTGAAAAAGATTTGTTGGTCACCGCCAGTTATCAACCGCCTATGGATATGCTTTGGGATGAAAAGTCTTTCACAGGAAGGGCCTACGCCAGCTATGCCTGGGCAGCATATATTGCCGAGGTGGAGGTGGACAAATTGACTTTGGAAACCCGCGTGTTGAATTTTACAGCCGCACAGGAAATTGGACATGCCGTACACCCCCAAATTGTGCAGGGGCAGATTGAAGGGGGGGTGGTACAAGGCATTGGTTATGCGCTTTATGAGAATGTGCTCTGGAATCAATTCGGCGTGATGGCCAATGACCGCTTGACCAATTACATCATACCAACCACTGCAGATATCGGACCATTACAGATTGTCCTGATGGAGAAGGGTTTGGGTGCCGGTCCCAAGGGGGCCAAAGGTGTCGGAGAGCTGCCTATGGATGGTCCTGCCCCGGCTATCGTGAATGCCATTCAACAGGCGTTGAAAATCGACGTTGCTCAGATCCCGGCCATGCCCGAGCTTCTGTTGGACTTGAGTCGTGCGCAAAGAGGTTCCCAATGTCAGTAAAAATGCAGATTAATGGTCAGGAGGTTCAGGTGCAGGCACCGCCAGCAAGTCGCCTTCTGGATGTGCTACGGGTTGAATTGGGCCTGAAAGGAGCCAAGGAAGGCTGTGGAGAAGGGGAGTGCGGGGCCTGTGCGGTATTGGTTAATGGCCAGGTGGTCAATAGTTGCCTGATTCCTCTGGGACAAATGGATGGCGCAGAGATTGTCACTATTGAGGGAGTACCAGGTGACAGCGCGTTGATCCAGGCTTTTCATGACTGTGCCGCCGCCCAGTGCGGAATCTGCACCCCAGGCATGATCCTGGCCGCTACAGCCTTATTGGCCGAACATCCCCAGCCGACAATGGACGAAATACGCTGGGGGCTGAGCGGTAATTTATGTCGTTGTACAGGTTATGGACGCATTTATGAGGCGGTTACTCAAGCGTCAACGGGAGACACGCATGGCTGAATGGCTGCGTCCCCGGCATATGAATGAGGCACTGCAGCTGCTTGCAGAACTGCCAGCTGAACAGTATCAAATTATTTCTGGCGGTACTGATGTCATGGTAGCGCAGCAGTTGAGTGCTCCACGCGATATTGCTGTTTGGCTGGACTTGAGTGCCATCCCGGAACTGAAAACAGTAGAAGTGACGACAGAAGGTATTCGTATTGGCGCGGGAGTGACGCTGAGTGTGTTGCGAAGGCACCCGGAAGTGCAAAAACACTGGCCGATGTTAGCCGCTTCAGCAGCAGTTACCGGTGCCGCACCCATTCAGAATCGTGCGACTTTGGGCGGAAATTTATGTAATGCCTCACCCGCAGCCGATAATGCTCCCGTGTTGCTGGCCTATGCCGCCCATCTTGAGATTGCCGGACCAAATGGCACACGGTTGTTGCCTTATGAACAATTTCATCTGGGTTATCGACAAACTGCCCTGGCTGCCCATGAATTACTTCAGGCCATTCATATTCCATATTTACCAGCTGGTTCACGGGCATACTATCGCAAAGTGGGCACACGCGCTGCCCAGGCAATTGCTAAAGTGGGTATTGCAGCATGGATTCATTTTGACGCGGGACAGGGAATTATTGCCGCGCGCTTCGGTCTGGCCAGTGTGGCGGCAACCCCATGCTTACTTCCAAGGGTAAGTCATTATTTGGAAGGTAATCATCTAAAGGATGTCCGTGAATCCACGATACGTGAAAAAGTATCCAGCGATATCAGGCCTGTCGATGATATTCGTTCAACTGCCGAATATCGCCTGGAAGTAACTTCCCGCCTGGTTTGGGAAGCTATTCATGATGCACATTAATTGATAGCGAGGAAATAACTATGAGTGTTCAGATTGATGAAGGTGTAGTTATGGATGTCCCGTTTGTGGATGCTACTCCACAAAATCTTGAAGATTATGGCGTGATGATTACGGAAACCGTGCATCGCCCAGGACTGAGTATTCCCTTTTATAAAGGGAGTGTCGAGGAAGGTCAGAATCTGGATTTTGAATATACCGGGAAAGCGGTGATCCGCACTGCACGAATTTCACATCGTAGCCCGGAAATTACCTGGTTGGAGCGTCATCTGAATATGACACAGATTTTTGTTGGATTGGGTACTGCACCCTTTGCCATGGTACTGGGGAAGCCCAATCAGAATTCCGGGCAAAACGTTCCCCGGCTTGAAGATGTTTGTGCCTTTAAAGTGCCAGCAGGTCAAGGCGTTATGATTCATGCCGGTACTTGGCACGATTTCCCCATGGCTATTGTGGATCCAGTAACCGTAATGACCATGAATTCTGATGAAGTGGTTCACGCCCTCGCTCATGCAAAAAGTGCGGATGAAATGGATGCGGGGGATGTTTATAAAATTGATATCCGCCGTCGTACTGGGCGGATTTTGAAAGTGCCATTTTAAGTTGAGGTAAGACGGAATGCGCACTGACTTGTCTCGATTTTTCACTAGTGGACCGGCAGATGTATCCGGATTGACGGAGGCTATAGCTCGTGGGGAAATAATCCCCACGGATATTGTTGCCATCATTGGTAAAACCGAGGGAAATGGCGGGATAAATGATTTTACCCGTAATCTGGCAATTATGGCGTTGAGTCATCTGTTGGCGCCATTTCTGGAGTGTTCTCCAGAGGCTGTCGAAGAAAGAATTATGTTATCTTTTTCAGGCGGTAGTGAAGGGGTAACTGCCCCCCATCTCCTGGTGTTTACGATATCAGACACTGTTTCGACCCAGAAGAATCTCTCCAAGCGCCTGGCCTTGGCGACGGGATTTACCAGGCCTTTTGTGGCAGATGAAGTGGGACGCATGCCCATGATTCTGGAAACTGCCCGGACTGTGAAGAGCCTTATGCAGAAGCTGCAGGTTGCCGCAGAAGACGTACATCTGGTTCAGATCAAAGGAGCAATCCCTCCAGTTTCCTTGCCGCACCCGAATCTACGCTGTGACATGGCCTGGTCACGGGGCGCTTCCGCCCTGGGCGTGGCCCTGGCGCTCGGAGAAGTCAGTGAATCGCAATTGAGTGATGCAGTGATTAATAGCGATTGGTCTCTTTTTTCCACGCGTGCCAGTGTTTCTGCGAAACCGTTGCTGTCCCGCTCCGAGATCGTGCTTTTTGCAAACTCGGATTATTGGGAAGGAGAACTGCTTATCGCCCATGGGGTAATGCAAGATATTATTGATGTTCCGGGAATCTATTCAGTGCTGGAACAGCTGGATTTAAAACCTCAACATGGTCAGCTTACTGCGCATGATTCCGAGAAGATTCTGGGCGTTTTTGCCAAATCGGATGCGCATCCCGGCAATCAGATTCGGCAACGCCGTCATACCATGTGGACTGATGCGGATATTTCGGATATGCGCTATTCCCGCTGCGTTGTTGCCGCCCAGTTGGCCGGTGTATTGGGAGATACCGGGGTGTATGTTTCCACGCGTGCTGAGCATCAGGGACCCCAGGGTGGTGGCCCGCTCGCCATCATTGGAGTGGCCCCATGAGCGTCCTGTCTGCCCTGGCCCAAAAACCGTCGCAGGTTACTTGCGAAGCCTTGGTTGTTGACGTGAAGGGCTCGGCGCCTACGGCAATAGGTAGAAGTCTCGCTTTGCGCGGCGATGATGCTTTGTTGGGTACAGTGGGTGGTGGACAGATGGAATACAGTGTTTTGAACCACCTTCGTGGCAAAAACAATTGGCCCGCGCGTCTGGAATTTGTTCTGGGTACCAAAGAGGATCAATGTTGTGGGGGGCGAGTTGCCATTGCTTTGATTGATGTTCCGCCTTTTTTTTCAGGCCTCTATGATGCTGGGGCGGCTCGCGTTTATCAGGTGGATGAGCGGGGTTTTTTGCATTTGATAGCTGGGATAACCCAGCATGGGCAGCGCCTGGGTGATTCCGTTGCCTGGAATTTGCTGGAGAATATTTATCACCCAGGTTTCTCTGAAGATGGCGCTTATTTTTTCCTTCCTTCTGTCCAGCAACAGTCCGTATGGGTTTTTGGCGCCGGACATGTGGGACGGGCTTTCACCAAACTTGCGGTTGGACTGGATTTCCAGATTACTGTTTTTGATGATCGATCGGATTGGGCAGTTCCTGAAGCTTTCCCGGAAGAAATAACCCTGAAAAAAAACTGTACCCCGGAGAGTTTTCGGGAACAGCCACGTTCAGACATTGTTTTGATCATGACTTATAGTCATGCCCAGGATTATGCCTTGCTTGAACATTTTTTGAATCAACCACTGACATATCTGGGCGTCATAGCCAGCCAGTCCAAGTGCGCCCGTTTTCAGCACCAACTCATTCGTTCGGGACATCAGATTCCGGAGTGCTTGCACATGCCCATGGGCCTGCCGGGAATGGGTAAAAAACCTTCGGAAATTGCCGTCAGCATTCTGGCGGAATTATTACAGCTACGCCAAAAAGGAGCCATTTCATGCCAGTTTTAAAGCCCATGAGCGATGCCATGGCCGAGCAGTATATGCAGATTGTTTTTGAAACTATGGATCTGACCGTTGATGCAGCGTGGCTTCCGGAGATTCGCAACTATTTCATGATCAGTGCTCGACTGGCGGGCATTCTGGAGACTTATCCGCTCGCTATCACTGAGGATTTGGCGCCGGTGTTCCGGCCATGAGCAGTTCATTTCAGGTGTTCACGGAAGCTTGGGAAATTGCCCGTAAAGTCCGCCTTGGTGAATGGCGAGCTGTTGACGTTGTTGATAAATCCTTGCGGCATATACATGCCCAAAACACGCAACTTAACGCCTTTACCCAGATTACAGAAGCAAGGGCACGTCATGAGGCTGAACAAATAGACCGGAAGATTGCTCGAGGTGAAGACCCTGGTGCTTTGGCTGGTGTCCCTTTTGCGGTTAAAAATCTGTTTGATGTAGAAGGGGAAGTTACTTTGGCGGGTTCCAGAATCAACCGTCGGGATGATCCGGCAAGCATGGATGCCACCCTGGTTCAACGTATGAATAGTGCAGGTGCAGTGCTGCTTGGGGCACTCAACATGGGTGAATATGCCTATGATTTTACGGGTGAAAATATCCATTATGGGCCGTCCAGAAATCCCCATGATGGTTCCCGGATGACCGGTGGCTCCAGTGGCGGAAGTGGTGCAGCCGTAGCCGGAGGAATGGTCCCTATCGCTCTGGGTTCGGACACCAATGGTTCGATCCGGGTACCTTCGTCATTGTGCGGAATTTTTGGTTTCAAACCCACTTATGGTCGCCTGTCTCGTGCGGGGACTTTTCCATTTTGCCCCAGTTTGGATCATGTGGGCCCTATGGCACGTAGCGTGACCGATCTGGCCAGGGTTTATGAGGTGTTGCAGGGGTACGATCACAAAGACCCCGCATCTGTGCAAAGAGATCGGGAGCCGGTGATCAGCGGGTTGGACGAAGGAGTTGCCCAACTAAAAATCGCTATTGCGGGAGGATATTTCCGAAAACAGGCCAGCACAGAGGCGGAGCAGGCCATCCAGAAGGTGGCAGATTGTCTGGGAGTGAATGAAGAGGTGGAGATTGCCGGAGTAGCTCAGGCACGTGCAGCAGCTTATCTGATCACCAATGCCGAGAGCAGTAATTTACACCTGGAACGCTTGCGCCGTTATGCAGGCGATTATGATCCAGACGTCCGTGATCGTATGCTCGCAGGCACCTTGCTGCCTGCTTCCTGGGTAATTCAGGCACAGCGTTTTCGTAGTTACTATCGTGCGGAGCTGCAAAAGATTTTTGCAAAACATGATTTGCTGATTGCGCCTGCCACGCCGATGACGGCGCCGCAAATTGGGCAGAGAAGTATGGAACTGGGTGGCGAAACCATGCTTGTCCGCCCCCATTTGGGTTTGTATACCCAGCCCTTTTCATTCATTGGTCTGCCGGTGGTGGTTGTACCGGTTTCCACGGTCGGCACCATGCCTATTGGCGTTCAGATTATTGCTGCGCCCTGGCAAGAAGCGAAGGCCTTGAGAGTGGCCAGATATCTTGAGTTGTCCGGTTTCACCAGTCCTCTTCCACAAAACTAAAAGGAAATTCTCATGAGTTATGCCGAGATCAATGCGCCGGAAGTATTTGAAGAAGTGCAGGAAGTATTTCTCCGCTATGAAAAAGCTTTGGTGGAGAACGACGTGGCTGTATTGGATGAATTATTTTGGAACAGTGAACATACCCTGCGTTATGGCGTGGCGGAAAATTTATATGGCTACGCAGCCATTGCTGATTTTCGGGCCTCTCGTCCGACACCGGCGTTGAATCGTGAATTGGTGAATACCACCATAACCACTTACGGAAAAGATTTTGCTACCGCAAACACCGAATTTCGTCGTGATCAGGTACATGGCCGGCAAAGTCAGACCTGGTTGCGGACCCCGGAAGGTTGGCGGGTGGTGGCTGCCCACGTCAGTCTGATGCCAAAAAAAGGATAGAAACATTTGGCAGCGGCAGTCATTTTGGCCGGTGGGCTTTCCCGGCGCTCAGGGCCTTTACATAAGGCCTGCAGGAAAATCCCGGGTGATGCCCGTAGCTGGGTGGATCGGCAGGTAGACCGGCTCAGAGACGCAGGTTTTGCGCCGGTTATGGTGGTTACCGGCTATCGCCCGCGTCGCGTTCATCATTGTCTCCATCGTCGGGTAAGCTATCGTCACCATTTCAACGCCAGTTGCGGACCCTTCAGTACATTGCAACGGGCTTTGCAGGGCTTACGCGGACCTCTTTTGTTGGTGCAAACCGATACGGTTCTGCCTTCGTTGTTTGATTTGCATCGTTTACGGCGTGTTATGCAGAATAAGCTGGTTGCTGCGGCCAGTTTGGTGAATATTCACGGGCGAGGGGGACATCCTTTGATATTGTCTGCAAGTTGGGCCCGGCAGCTTTCGGGTTTGTCCTGGCGGAGTACGGATGCACGTTTGGATGAGCAACTCAGTTTCCTGCCTTCAGGTCGCTATATCCGCCTGAAGGGTAGCAGGCATTATTCATTTTCTGGTCTAAATACGCAAAGGGAATGGCACTCTGCCCATATCCGGGCCAGGAGGTTGCCATGACCCGCACTGTATCCCCGCTTTTTGCGCAAGCATCTGCCGGTGTAGTCAGCGCCCCTCATTTCCTCTCCGCCGAAGCAGGTGCCAATATCCTGCGTTGCGGCGGTAACGCCATCGAAGCCGCCATCGCCGTGGGCTCCGCGCTGGCCGTGGTCTATCCCCATATGAACGGTTTAGGTGGAGATGCATTCTGGCTGATTTCTGACGGTAATGCAGAAACCGTGAGGGGGTTGGCTGCGGCCGGTCCGGCTGGCCAGCATTATTCAACAGCGACTTTTCTGGACGCTCATCTGCACGAAATCCCATTTCGGGGTGGCCGGTCTGCACTGACGGTTCCTGGTGCCGTAGCCGGGTGGGGAGCTGCCTATGAATTTTCGCGAAATACCTGGCATGGGGCCTTGTCCTGGGGGGATCTGCTGGAAGCTGCTTACCTTTATGCAGCACGCGGTTTTCCGATCAGTCCGAATCAAAGTACAACTTTGGCGCGTTTTGCACCGGATTTACGAGAGCAACCAGGCTTTTTACAGCAATATTTGCCCAGCGGGGAGGTCCCCACAGCTGGCACCCTGTGGACGCAACATGCACTGAGTGAAACCCTGAAAACCTTGGCGAAAGAAGGTGCGAACAGTTTTTATCAGGGAGAATTGGCGGAAACCATGATCAGGGGGTTGCGCGCCGCTGGTAGTCTTTTGACCGAAGCAGATATGTCTGCCTTCAAGACAGATTGGGTGGAACCATTACGTGTTGCTTTCGGTCAGGGTGAAGCCATCAATTTCCCTGCACCGACTCAAGGAGTGGCTTCCTTGATGATTTTGTCAATTCTTGACCGTTTAAAAGCGCACCTGGGAGATCATCTGTCTGCAGATTTTATTCATTACAACGTAGAAATTACCAAGCAAGTATTTCGTTGGCGGGATCAAGTGGTGGCTGACCCTTATTTTCATGATTTTGATTTGCGGAAGTTATTGCAGGAAGATTTTTTGTCGGAAATTGCTGCCCTTATTCAGCCAGGTCGTGTCCTGCCAACACCAGATATCGGCATTGGCGATGGGGACACGGTATGGTTTGGGGTTGCCGATGCTGCAGGTCGTACGGTCAGTGTGATCCAAAGTCTATATCATGAATTTGGTTGTGGCGTAATGGCGGGCGACACGGGGGTGATCTGGAATAACCGAGGCTGTGCTTTTTCGTTAAAAAAGGAACAAATTAATGGCCTTGAACCAGGTAAGCGTCCTTTTCATACCCTGAACCCAGCCATGTATGCAGAAAATGGGCGGGTGCAAATGGCCTATGGCAGTATGGGGGGAGACGGGCAGCCCCAGACACAAGCCGCCATTCTCATGCGTGCCAAACACTATGGCTTATCGCTGGAAGAGGCTGTTGCCAGTCCGCGTTGGCTTTACGGCCGAACCTGGGGTGAGCGCAGCGCGGGGTTGCGGCTGGAACATCGATACCCCAAGCAGGTGTATGCCGATTTACAGCGTTGGGGGCATTCGCTTTCCTGGGTGCCTGATTATAGTGATGTCATGGGTCACGCCGGGATAGTCAGATTGCGTAGCGGCTTGGGATCCACTTTTGCTGCGGCAGCGGATCCGCGTAGTGATGGTGGTGTGGTGGGTGTTGATGCTACATAGCAAATCAAGAGTGAACCCACTAAACCCTCAAGTTTCATGAGTCATCTCATTCAGTTCTTCGGCAATACAGTTCGAAAAACGTGCCGCAGCAACGGAAATACCTCGACTTTTTAATTGTGCGCAAACCAGAGGCACAGGTCGAATATCCAGTGCTGAAATGGTTTTATAAACGATATGCTCATGAATGCGTTCCTTGGGCATGCCAGTGGAAATGACGAAGCCGATATTCTCCGAATGATGGAGCATTCCTCGCATAATCTCGTAAGAATTGGTTTCTGCTGCAATCTGGATTTCTGAGGCGGCATTGTGTAAAGCAGGTTCCAGCATTTCCCGAGTGGTAAGTCCTGGTGCTGGAATAACCAAAGGATATTGCACGCAATCGCTAAATCGTAAGGTGGTTTTTTGCGCCAGTGGGTGACGATTATGCATGGCAGCGACCAAAGGTTGTTCAGAGATGGCAAGATCAATGACATCGGGATGGCGTGGCGGAGCCACGATGATTGCGAGATCCACCTCAAAAGCCAGCAAGGCGCGAATGGCATCAGCATGCTTGGCGACATTTACCGCGAAAGAGACGCCTGGATATTGCGCTCGAAATGTATTGATGATTCGGGGAATAAAATCGCTGGCCAGGGCCGGGCTAACGGCCAATGAGACTTGTCCACGGCGTACACCGTTCAAACTATCAATTTCGGAGCGGAGGCGTTGCATGTCCGACAAATGTCTGCGCACGTAGACCAGGAATACCTCGCCCGCAGCAGTAAGACGCATCCCCCGTGGGTGACGTTCGAAGATGCTGGAACCCAATTCGTCTTCCAAATCTTGAACCCGCCGATCCAGAGCTGATGCAGTGATATGTAATTTATCCGCTGCACGTCTGACTGAACCTTCGCGGACAATGGCGTCCACATATTTAAATAATCTTAGATGCTTCATGTTGGCCTCGTGTTGAGTTTTTCTGCACAGAGAAACAAAAAAATAACACTATATATGGACACACTATTTCATCACAATCAAGTGGAAATTAGTTAGGGTGTGCAGACACGAATAAAGCGCCCTATTTTAGTGCGGTAAATGACGGTTTGCACTGATATGAAGCATATTGATTTTCTTGAACAGGGAACATTCAGCGATATTCAGCTTTATTGGTTGTGGCATATAAGCTGCTTAATGAAATTGTCATATAAACAACAGGAGTACAAAAATGTCCAAAGCCAAAAAACAACTGCTTCGGCAGAGTATTCTGGTAGCAGTTGGCTTGCTGGGAAGCAGTTTATTACCCGCCCATGCTGCCACCAGCGCCACCCCGACAAAAAAAGTCTATAAAATAAAACAGGTATCAAAAGATTTGCTTCGTATGGTAGATAAGGCGGCACTGACCAAAGTAAAGCCAGTCTACGGTGCTGAAACGGCGTTAATACCCAAGAAGTTTCTTCATGGTCAGGAGTCTACCCAAAATGCCTCAACCATCCTGAGCTTTGTGCCTGGCATCAATGCCACCAGTACGAACCCAATTGGAGTTAAAACCCATATATCAGTTCGGGGTTTCTCACAGACACAAGTGGGGTATACCTTTGATAATTTACCCATTGCCGATTTATTCAATGGTGGTTTATCTGGTGGCAATAATAATTATGCAGATTTGACTAACCTGATCCCCGTAACCCTGGGGGAAACTTCAGGTATTCAGGTGACCTATGGTACTCCGCCTCCTGATGTGAATGCAGTGGGTGCAATAGGTGGTAATATCAACTATCTACCTAAGGTGCCTTCATCCAAACAATACGAATCGGTTTTTGCCGGCTATGGATCATTCAATACCCGCAGCTATGGTGCAGAAATCAATACGGGAGCCGCAGCTGGATATGGCAATCTTTTGTTGCGTTTTTCATCGCGTCAGACTGCCGGTTATCTGGAACATAGTCCGGATCGTGAGTATTCATATTATGCCGCGTATGATTTACCGCAAATATCTCCCACTTCCAAATGGTCACTGGTGTTTCTCTTGAATAAGAATCAAGGGGCAACAGCTGCGCGTATGCCTAAGGCCTTGCTGGATCAGTATGGTCCTTATTACCAATGGCCGACATCGTTTACTTATGCAAATAGCAAAGCCGAACATATGATGGCCATCCTTCAGAATAAAACACTTATCTCTTCGCATACCGTGTTTGGTTTTAAGGGTTTTTATGCCTATACTAATTCCCACCGCTTGGAATATGTGAATCCTGACGCTAATTCTCAATATAACAGTTTTGTCACATTTTATTTAAATCCCGCACTAACTGTTTGCCAGTATTCAGGCAATGATTTTATGGGAAATGACTCTGCGGCCTGTCAGGCACAAACCATTAATGGCGATAACTATCATAGTTATACTTATACGACTAACACCTTTGGCTTGAATCCTTCCATTGAATGGTTGAATCATTATGTAAATCTGAAAGCTGGTGGGTTGGCTGTTGTTTCTACGTATAACTCGCGTGATTATGTATATGGGACGCAGAATGTTCCCGAGGTGCCAGGCTATAATAACCTTTGGGATGAGCATGGGTGGAGAGTTTACGGAAAAGTTTACGCTCAAGCAAAGATTAAGCCAACCAGTAATCTTGCTATAACACCCGGTATAAAATATGAAACTATTTCTACCCGTATTAATGATGTGCCTGGATATTATTATTCAGTAGGCGCTACTAGTGGTAAAACTTACAGTGAGGTAAGTCCTTATGTTGGAATTCAATATAAGCCAACAAAGGCGGTTACGCTGTATGCCAACTATGCCAAGGGATTTAAATACCCCAATATTACTGCTTTTTATGCGGCGGATAGTAATGCTACCACGACATCACCCGCGACCCCGGTAACCATCAAGCCAGAGAGTGTGAATACCTATCAGTTTGGTGCAGCCTATAACAAGGGACCCGTAGACGCCAGTATTTCTTTCTATCGTTCTGATTTCAATAATACCTTCAGTTCGTACTATGATACGACTAATGGATTGACTTATGAGTACAATATTGGGTCTTCACAATATCAGGGTATAAACATTGCTACGGCTTACGCACTGGATGCAAATCTTTCTCTGTATGGCAACTATTCAATTCAGGAGGCTGAGTATACTTCTAACTCCTCCAGTGCGTATGGCGTGTCAACCAGTATCGGGGAATCTCGCCCCAATACCCCAACTTACCTTGCCGGTTTGGGAATACTAGGACACTACATGGGTACGAGGGCAAGACTCTATGGTAATTTGGTGGGGCCACAGTATATTGAAGCAAGTACGGGGGCTCCTACACATTTAAGCATGCCCGCTTATGCCACGATGAATTTTAATCTCGCCCATACATTTATGATTCATCAATATGGCATTAAAAATGTGACCTTGAGTTTAAGTGGAGTAAATCTCCTGAATTCGGAGGCTTCGGTGCTGGAAAAACAGTTTCCCTATACCAATGGAGCTTCGGGCAACTATCTGGAAGCTGAGCCAATGATGCCACGATCATTTTTCGGTACCGTGAAAATGGTGTTCTAGGAGGAAGCATAGGGGAAGGTCAAAGATGTCCTTCCCCTAAATCTTTTCAAAAACTGGGAGGAGAGTTGGCACTGACAATCTCACAGGTCTCAGGCCCGTTGTTGACGAAACGATGCGGTAGTTGGCTGTTGAAATAGTACCCATCTCCGGCTGACAGATTTTGGATTTTATCTCCTATAGTCAGTTGGATGGTGCCACGCACCACGACCCCGCCTTCTTCTCCGTTATGTCGGAGCATGGCTTCTCCGGTGTCGGCGCCAGGCTCGTAATATTCATGTAGTATCTGAATAGCACGACCCTTGGAGCTGCGGCCCAGAAGTTTCATGGTAATTTTCGGATCCATGGCGATATCCGGAAGCTCATCATCGCGAAAAAACACTTCGTCAGAAGTCACCAAATCCAGGGTAAAAAACTCTGCAATCGACATGGGGATGCCATCAAGAATTTTTTTGATGGAGCTGATAGAGGGGCTGACTCGATTTTGTTCGATCAAAGAAATGGCGCCGTTGGTTACCCCGGCCCTGCGGGCAAGTTCACGTTGGGTGAGACCATATATTTTTCTGACCAGCAGCAGTCGCTGCCCGACATCATCATGACTACTCATGAACATCATCCTCAAAAATTAACTTTAAAAAATTATAGAGAAGCCGAGAAACAAGAGCAAAAATCAAATTTTTTATCAATGCAAAATGTTTATGAGAGGCTCAGTATAGTTTCCCGGATGATTTTTACAGTCATGTTTATTTCTTCCTTACTGATGATCAATGGCGGTGACAGTGCGATGGTATCTCCGGTAGTGCGAATAAGCAGACCTGAGTCAAACGCCTTTTGTAGTGCCGCCATTCCTCGTGCCCCGATGTGCTCAGGCTGACTTTGCAATTCTATAGCGCCCATCATTCCAACATTGCGGATATCCGTGACGAGTGGTAGCTCTTTTAAGCTGTGTAATGCGTCTTCAAAAGAGGGTGCCAGTTCACTCCCGCGAGTGAGAAGGCCTTCTTTTTCATGAAGGTCAAGTGTAGCCAAGGCTGCTGCACAGGCTAATGGGTGTCCTGAGTAGGTGTAACCATGGAAAAATTCTATCCCTTCTTCGGCATTATGCATAAAGCTCTGATAAATGGAGTCACTGACAAATACGGCCCCCATGGGTACGGCAGCATTGGTCAAGCCTTTGGCGGTTGTCAAAATGTCGGGAGTCACGTCAAAAAAGTTGGCTGCAAAGGGGGTACCGAGGCGCCCAAATCCAGTGATAACCTCATCAAATATCAATAATAAACCATTCTGGTCGCAAGCTTTGCGGAGTTGTTGAAGATAATTTTTAGGTGGGACAATGACTCCTGCAGACCCGGCAACTGGTTCTACGATGACTGCGGCAATGCGCTCTGCGCCATGCTTCTGGATAATTTGATTCAGTGCCTCGGTGGGATCCTCTCCCCAAGCGGGTATCCCCCGGGTGAAGCGATGGTGTTCTTGATCCAGAGTATGCGGAAGCAGTTCATTTTGCAGTAATGGCCCAAAAGCTGCCTTATTACGCGGAAGCCCACCTACACTCAGGCCACCAAAACCCACACCATGATAGGCCTTTTCGCGTCCGACGAATAAGCTGCGTTGTGGTTCTCCCCGACCATAATGATAGGCTCTGGCAATTTTCAGGGCCGTATCTGCGGACTCAGAGCCGGAGTTGGTAAAAAAAACATGGTTCAATGAGGCGGGCATTTTTTGAATCAATCGTTGTGCCAGTTGAAAAACCAAGGGATGCCCCATTTGAAAGGTGGGGGCGAAATCCATTTCACCGGCCTGTCTACTAATGGCTTCCACGATTTCCGTACGGCAATGCCCAGCGTTTACACACCATAAGCCAGCCGTCGCATCCAGGATGGGACGACCATCGGGTGTTTGGTAGTACATGCCTTTGGCGTGACTCAAAAGACGCGGTTTGTTGAGAAAGTCACGATTTGCAGTAAAGGGTAACCAACAAGAAGGGTCTGTACTGGGCGCAGTGCGGTGATTCATGATGCCTTTTCCTTCGTATTTAAGAATCCAGGGCGGTGTCAACAATTCTAAGCAAAACACATGCCGCTATGAAATATCCTCAAATATCCAGGTGCAGTAAATCAATCTGTGTGCAAAATAAGGCGTCTGATAGTGCTGTATGCACTGAAATGGGGAGCGTGAGCGATCTGGTGCACGGTATCGGTGCGCAAAGTCTATCGGATGACTATTAAAATATTCAGCCTAATGATGCGCCAAATGGAGTCTAATAGCATGGCAGTGTATACAACATAATCGGCCATCAATATAAAACAATAAGTTATAAATATTTCACAAAAACAATAATGAGGATTCAAGCAATCTGGCACGCGCCTTGCTTGTTAATTTTTATAATCTATATTTGCCTGACGCACAAGGATATGTATGAGCCAAATCGTTCGCTGTGCCCTCATTCAGACTGCCCAAACCGCCGAGGCAGAAAAGCTTTCCCCTGAGTCTATCAAGGAGGAAATGATTACGCGCCATCTTCAGCATATTGAAGCGGCTGCAGCCCAAGGCGCACAGGTGTTATGTATGCAGGAACTGTTCTATGGACCCTATTTTTGTCCAAGCCAGGATATTCGCTGGTATGCCCTCACTGAAGCAGTACCGGATGGCCCAACCATTCATTTGATGCAGGAATATGCCAAAAAATACCAGATGGTGTTGGTTGTTCCGGTGTATGAGCGGGAAATGGCAGGTGTTTATTATAATACGGCAGCAGTGATTGACGCTGATGGTCGTTATCTTGGCAAATATCGGAAAGCCCACATTCCTCAGGTACAGGGGTTTTGGGAAAAGTTTTTCTTTCGCCCGGGAAATCTTGGCTACCCGGTATTTCAAACCGCCTATGGAAAAATTGGTGTCTACATCTGTTACGACAGGCATTTCCCGGAAGGCGCCAGAGCTTTGGGGTTGAATGGTGCGGAAATTGTCTTCAATCCCTCTGCTACTGTTGCAGGGCTTTCCGAGTATCTCTGGACACTCGAACAACCCGCTCACGCAGCGGCCAACGGCTATTTTGTGGGGGCTATTAATCGCATAGGCACTGAAGCACCCTGGAATATTGGTGAATTTTACGGGCAAAGTTATTTTGCTAATCCACGTGGACAAATTATTGCCAAGGCGAGCCGGGATCAGGAGGAGGTTTTGGTGAGTGATCTTGATCTCGAACAAATCGCCGAAGTGCGAGATCTCTGGCAGTTCTATCGGGATCGTCGCCCGGATATGTATGGTGATCTTTGTCGTCCGTGAGGCCAGCCATGATAACTGAAGTTGTTTTAGATTCGGATTTGCTAGAGACGAAATTTCGGCCTTTGGAGAAAAGTTTGTCCGCCGAAGCCGTGCTCGTTGAGTCCGAACGCTGTTATTACTGTTATGAAGCACCCTGTGTTGCCGCCTGTCCTACCGATATTGATATTCCGGGATTTATTCGGGCGTTGGCAGTCGGACAACCGTCCCGTGCTGCCGATTGCATTTTACAGGCCAATCCTCTGGGGGCTTCCTGTTCCAGGGTTTGTCCGGTGGAAACCTTGTGTGAACAAGCTTGTGTGCGTCAACATGAAAATGGCGGTCCTGTTCCGATTGGACAACTGCAAAAATTTGCGATGAATAATCGCTCTACCCGTAATGATCTCTCTTCAAATTCCGGGACATCAGGCACAGGGACTAAAGTGGCGGTACTAGGTGCCGGACCATCCGGGATGACGGCTGCGACTCTCCTGGCTCAAGCCGGTTTCACAGTAGATGTATTCGAGTCTCATACGATGCCAGGCGGATTAAATGAAAGCGGTATTGCTGCTTATAAAATGCTGGATGACGCGGCGCAGTGGGAAGCCATCAGGGTGTTATCACACCCCGGTATTCATTTGCATACTGGTATGGCCTTGGGCAAAGAGCTGCATTTATCGCAGTTGTGTGAAGATTATGCAGGCGTTTTGCTGGCTTTGGGGCTTCAAGGACAGCAAAAAATGCAGATACCCGGAGAAGAGCTCCAGGGTGTTTTCAGCGCAGTGCCTTACATTGCCCGTATGCGTCGGCAAGAGTCTGTGCCCGTCGGCCAGCGTGTCGTGGTGATTGGTGGAGGGATGACCGCCATAGACATTGCTGTGCAGGTACGCCTGCTCGGTGCAGAAGAAGTGCATATTTGTTATCGGCGCGGTCCCGAAGCCATGGGTGCCAGCCTGCATGAACAAATGTTGGCCAAGGAACAAGGTGTATTCATCCACCATTACCTGCGACCCGTATCCATTGCTGGCAGAGACGGAACTTGTAAAAGTATTTGTCTGCAGCCCACCCAAGTTGTGAATGATCAACTGCAGGATGTGGGCGATGCGCTCACTTGGTCTGTTGATCAGGTTTTTGTTGCCATCGGCCAGCAATTGCAGGCCGCAGCTTGGGCTTCAGACACCCTGGAATTGGCGATGAACCTTCGGGGCAAAATTCAGGTGGATGGTGAGGCACGAACGAGTCTGGAAGGGGTGTGGGCTGCTGGTGACTGCGCGAGCATGAGTGAGGATCTCACGGTTCATGCAGTGGCCGATGCAAAAGTAGCGGTTGCCTCCATGATAGCCACGCTTGCCAAAGCCGCAAGGAAAATTGCATGAAACCCGATCTGACCAGTGAATTTTTAGGTATTCATTCCCCTAATCCGTTTTGGTTGGCTTCAGCGCCGCCGACAGATCGCGCGATTAATGTGGATCGTGCTTTTCAAGCCGGATGGGGCGGGGTTGTCTGGAAAACTTTAGGGATTGATCCGCCGGTGGTCAATGTCAATGGGCCGCGTTATGGGTTTTGGCAGGGCGACAATCACCGGGTGCTGGGCTTCAGTAATATTGAACTGATCAGTGATCGTTCTATCGCCATTAACCTGAAAGAAATCAACGAAATAAAAAAACGTTGGCCGGACCGGGCGATGGTTGTATCGGTCATGTTTCCTCTGGAGGACGCGATTTGGGAAGAATGGCTGCCGCAGATTGAGGCAACTGGTGCCGATGGCATCGAATTGAATCTGGGTTGTCCGCATGGCATGTCGGAGCGAGGAATGGGTTCGGCCATGGGACAGGCTCCGGAGCTGGTTGAGGCGGTTACCCGTTTGGCCAAGCAACACACTTGTTTACCGGTAATCGTCAAACTCACGCCGAATATAACGGATATTACCTGGAGTGCAGCAGCTGCCTTTGCAGGCGGTGCAGATGCCGTTTCTCTGATCAATACCATCAATTCGATTGTCGGCGTGGACCTTGATCAGATGGCGCCTTTACCGACCGTAGATGGTCTTGGAACACACGGGGGTTACTGTGGGCCGGCAGTGAAGCCCATTGCGCTGAACATGGTGGCGGAAATAGCCCGGAACCCGCAGTTCGGCCACCTGCCTATTTCCGGCATAGGCGGTATTACCCACTGGAGAGATGCGGCCGAATTCATGGCCCTGGGTGCGACGAATGTTCAGGTGTGTACAGCCGCCATGCTTTACGGCTTTCGTATCATTGATGAGCTTACGGAAGGTTTGCAGACCTGGATGCAAGAAAAGAATTACAGCCGGTTGGGGGATTTTACCGGGCAGGCAATAACGAATGTCGTCGATTGGAATATGCTGAATCTCAATTATGTCAGCAAGGCAAATATTGATGAGGGTCGTTGTATTGGTTGTGGACGTTGCCACATTGCCTGTGAAGATACGTCTCATCAGGCGATCGGCCGTGTTGCAGATTCTGGGCGATATCGGGTACGGACTGAGGATTGTGTGGGTTGTAATTTGTGCCTGGCGGTGTGTCCGGTAGCTGACTGTATCCGTATGGAGCAAATGACGAGCGGTATAGACCCCCGAACCGGACTGGAAATAGCCTCGGAACCTGCCAACTGGAATCAGCATCCCAACAATCCGCTGAATCACATTGCTGCCCGGTCGGGGATAGGGAAGGAGGAATAAATTCATGTCTGTGCTCATCCGTAATGGTACCGTGGTCAATGCAGATCGCAGTTTCAACGCCGACATTTATTGCGAGGATGGTCGGATTGTGGCGGTAGAGCCTGGTCTTACTGCACCCCTTGGTGCGGAACAAATTGATGCCTCGGGTTGTCTGGTGATGCCGGGCGGCATTGACCCCCATACGCACATGCAATTGCCGTTTATGGGCACGGTAGCCAGTGAGGATTTTTATAGTGGTACGGCCGCTGCCCTTGCCGGTGGGACGACCATGATTATTGATTTCGTGATTCCCAGCCCGGGTGAACGCCTTTTGACGGCTTACCACAAATGGCGTGATTGGGCTGAAAAAAGCTGTGCAGATTATTCATTTCATGTCGCGGTGACCTGGTGGGATGACTCGGTGTACGAGGACATGGGTACTCTGGTCCGTGATTGGGGGGTCAATAGTTTCAAGCATTTCATGGCGTATAAAGGGGCCATTATGGCCGATGATGGTGTTCTGACCCAGAGTTTCCCCCGTGCTTTGGAGTTGGGCGCTCTGCCAACAGTCCATGCGGAAAATGGGGAATTGGTAGATTATCTACAGAAACTTCTACTAAAAAAGGGAATTGTAGGACCCGAAGGACACCCTCAGTCGCGTCCGCCCAAAGTCGAAGGTGAAGCCGCACAACGTGTCATCCAAATTGCCGGCATTCTCGGGGTACCCGTTTACCTGGTGCATAACTCCGCCATTGAATCAATAGACGCTATTACCGAAGCCCGACGTCGGGGGCAAAGAGTGTTTGGTGAATGTCTGGCCCAGCATTTACTGATTGATGAATCTGTCTACTTTGACAAGGACTGGGGGCGCGCCGCTGCTCATGTCATGAGCCCGCCTTTTCGACCCAGAGCCCATCAGGAGGCCTTATGGGACGCCTTGAGTGGCGGCATATTGCAGACCACTGCCACTGATCACTGCTGCTTTTGTGGGGATCAGAAAGCGATGGGCCAGGACAACTTTGCACGCATTCCCAATGGTACCGCCGGAGTGGAAGATCGCATGGCAGTATTATGGCACCACGGCGTCAACACGGGGCGTCTTACGGCGAATGAATTTGTGGCATTGACCTCCAGTAATGCGGCTAAAATTTTCAATATTTATCCGCGCAAAGGCGTTATTCAGGTGGGAAGCGATGCTGATCTGGTGATCTGGGATCCGCAATTAACCCGGGTTATCAGCGTGGAAAATCAGCATCAGCAGGTGGATTTCAATGTGTTTGAAGGTATGCGGGTGTCAGGTGGCCCGGCATATACCATCAGCCGAGGCAAGGTGGTGTATGCACAGGGAAACCTGCAAGCCCAGCGTGGTGCTGGTGAATATGTTTTCAGACCGGCCTTTCCGGCGTTTATGCGCGCACAACAGGAACAGAACCGGCGTCAGCCCTATCAAGCGGTAGAGCGCGGGCACACAGGCATTCGGGAGTGGCACTGACATGCCGCCTCCACCGAGTGTTTCTACTGAATGGTCCGGAATAGCGGCTCCCGATATGGGCGAGCTTGGAGCGTTGAAAGCCTCGCTCGGAAATTCAAAACTGTACAACGCAGACATGGCACCCGTAGGAGCATCAGAGCGGAGTTGGAACACCTGGAACATTACCGCACTTTGGATCAGCATGTCCGCAGTATTGACGACTTATACCCTGGCTTCCGGCTTGATGATGGCTGGTATGCTCTGGTGGCAGGCGTTGCTCACGGTAACGCTGGGTAATGTGTTGGTCCTGATCCCCATGCTTCTGAATGCTTATGTGGGAGTCCGTTATGGGATTCCTTTCCCGGTATTTGTCAGAGCATCGTTTGGGACTAACGGCGCCAAGGTGGCGGCCATGGCGCGTGGTTTAGTGGCTTGTGGATGGTTTGGCATCCAGACCTGGTTAGGGGGCTTGGCACTTTCAGCCCTCATGGGTCATTTCTGGTCCTATTGGCCCAAAGTGCAGGGTCATGCGTTTATTGCTTTTGGACTGTTCTGGCTGCTGCAGATGTTGATTGTGCTGCGTGGCATGCGCGCTATCAAAAGATTTGAGACTGTGGCGGCTCCTCTTCTGATCATACTGCTTCTGCTGCTGTTCTTTTGGGCCATACGGACAGGACAGGGATTTTTTGAGGTACTCCACCACTCCAATATTTTGGTACAACCATCCGCGCATCGCTTCTGGGATATTTTCTGGCCAGGTCTTGCGGCCAATGTGGGATATTGGGCAACTTTGAGCCTGAATATTCCCGATTTTACACGCTACGCAAAATCACAGAAAGCGCAGATCATTGGCCAATCCATCGGTTTGCCCCTGGGCATGATGGGTACCAGTTTTATCGGAATTTTTGTGACTGCGGCGGCCATTGGTGTGTTTCATCAGGTACTGTGGAACCCTATTACCTTGATTCCGCACATTACCCAGAATGGTGCTCTGTTGTTACTTGCCATGGGCGCCATTTTGCTTGCCCAAACCAGCATCAATATGGGGGCCAATGTCGTGTCTCCCGCCAATGATTTTTCTAATTTGGCACCACAACGGATCAGCTTTCGTACGGGCGGAATAATAACCGGTGTGGTCGGAATTTTGATGTGTCCCTGGCTGCTGATGGAAAATGCATCCGCCTATATTTTTACCTGGCTCGCCGGTTATGGCAGTTTGCTTGGGGCTATTGCGGGAGTGATGATTGCAGATTACTGGATTTGGCGAAAAAGGGATATTAATCTGGGAGATTTGTATAGGGAAAATGGTATTTATCCACGTTGGAATACCCGTGCATTTGTGGCCATCGCTCTTGCTGTGTTGCCCATACTTCCGGGATTTTATGCGGCAGCGCACAGTGCGGGAGGTATTGTTGATCATCCCGGTTTTTTTGATCGTCTTTATACCTATGGATGGTTTTGGACATTTATGGTGGCGGGTACAAGCTATCTTTTATTGCAGTGGATATTCAAATCGAATTCCGTGAACTCCCAGGAAGATCAGTATTCGGAGATCCATCATCGGGTGTCCCATGAGTAAGCCCATGACGTCTGTTGGCGAAACGGAAAGCCATCATGTGGAAACCTTGGGGGTGGCGCCGGTTCCAGAATCTGCCCGAACCATGCGCCCCGGTATGCTTTTTTTGATATGGGCTCTGGCCTCTGCCTCTGCAACCACACCGGTCATTGGTCTGCTGCTCCATGGCATTGGATTATGGAATTTTGTGTGGATCGTATTGCTTGCTCTGCTGATTGGCCTCATCCCCGCCGTATTGTTGGCGCATATGGGTCGTCAGAGGCCAATTATTTCCATGGTAATGGCAAGACGCACTTTTGGAGTGGGTGGCGCAACCGTTCTGGCCATCCTGTATACCATCGTTGGTGCGGGCTGGTTTGGACTGAATACGGATGTTGGCGGAAAAATTCTTGATACGCTGTTCCCTGGAAATGGCATACTTTGGTATGTCGTTCTTGGTGTACTGCAAATTGGTCTGGTATTTTTTGGTATGGAAGTTCTGGAAAAGTTTTATAAATATACCGCTCTACTTTTTCTACTTTGTTACGCGGTCCTGGCCTATTATTTGTTTACGCAGCATCCATTTGTGATGCCCGTTGCCACAGTGCCTGTCCATTGGGGCACGGATATTGATCTTGTCCTGAGTTTCAGTCTGTTGGCCTGGGCATATGATTTCCCCACGGTAACAAGGTTTTGCATGCCTGCACGAGAGAATGAAAAAATTCTTCAGCGTGCTCTTTACGCCTTCGCGCCTGCAACTGGGGTGATGTCAGCCGTGTTGCTCATGGGTATTCTGGGCTTGATTGCGCTGCAAATGACTGGTGACTGGAATATTGCTTTGTTGGGCAAAAATCTGCCCGTTTGGGGAGAAATATCGGCGATAGGCGTCATATTGGCCATTGCCCATACCAATGCCATGAATTTGTATCCTGCCGTCACAAAATTGCTTGCCGTTGTTAATGTTACCAGCAAACCACGGCGCTGGATGCAGCCGGTGGTGGTGGTGGTCCTGGGGACTTTTGCGACCGGGTTGGCCATTGCTGGCATCCTGAATTTTATTGAAGGATTTCTTTCCCTCTTGGGATCCTTATTATTTCCCTTCACGTTTATTCTGGTAATTGACTGGTTTTATGGGGAGCGTTATGCAGAAGAAGTGACCCTTTTTTATCGTCCTGCCGGAAATTGGCAAGAATACTTTTTATGGCCGGCACCCTGGGCGGTTTGTATGCTGATTTTTGGCATTTTATTGGGGCAATGGAAATATCTCAGCGTCAGTCGTATTTTTTATTTTGTTCCCTGGCAAGTTTCATCGGCAATAATTACCGGCGTGATCTATTTTATTGGCCTGCGTTTGGCGGATCAACGCCAGCAACGGAGGAAAGCAGCTTGAATGGTCCTGATACAAAAATGAATCTGCCCGAAGCCACCATTGCGCAGCTCCGCAGATCCGCTGAAGCGGCCCTGGAAAATGCCTATGCACCCTATTCTCACTTTTCTGTAGGTGCCGCAATATTAACAACCAGTGGCCGAATATTTAACGGGTGTAATGTGGAAAATGCTGCATATCCTTCTGGTTTGTGTGCGGAAGCAGTAGCTATTGGCCACATGGTGGCGACCTTGGGGCCGATGCATATTCTTGCCTGCTACGTGGCCTGTAAAGGTCATACGCCTGCCTGGCCATGCGGAAGTTGCCGTCAGCGCCTGAATGAGTTCGCGGATACGCGCATGTGGGTGCTTACCTCTGTCATGGATGGCCTTCCCGAGAGGATACCTTTTCGTGATCTGTTACCACATCATTTTGGTGCAGCTGATTTGGAGGGTTTTCGTTCGTGAAACATAGTATTGCGGAACGCATTGGATTATTGGATCTGACGCGATTGGAAGCGGTGCAAGGCGATGAAGCTGCTGTAGAAACACTTTGTGCCAAGGCGCGAACCAGATATGGTGATGTTGCAGCGGTGTGTATACATCCGGCTTACGTAGCGCGTGCAGTGAATCTGTTGCGGGAAACGCCCATTGCGGTGGCTACTGTCATCAATTTTCCTTCTGGTGATAACAGCCTTCAGGAGGTGCATGCAGAACTGGAATCAGTAGTCACAGCAGGGGCACAGGAAGTGGATATTGTCGTGCCCTATAAAGCATGGTTGGCAGGAGATAAACGAGCAGTTTTCAGGCTCATGGAAGCGGTGCAGCATTGGCTCGGTAATCAAGTACGAATTAAAGCTATTCTGGAAACCGGAGCGATACCTATTTCTTCCATGCGTCTGAAATTGTCCCGAGAAGTAGCAGAAATAGGTGTAGATTTCCTTAAAACCTCTACGGGAAAAACTGCAGTGGGTGCCACACCAGAGGCCGTGGCCGATCTGCTTGTCGTGACCAAGGAGTTTGCCCATTCCCAAGTGGCTCCCGGAATAAAAGTGGCCGGAGGCGTGCGCACAGGAGAACAGATGGACACCTATATTGCCCAAATTGAAGCCGTGATGGGAACAACTTTTATTACCCCCCGTACGCTGCGCTTTGGAGCCAGCAGCTTACTGGATGATTTGCTCAGTCAGGAGGCTGCGCTATGACGGGAATTATTGCGGATACGAAGGCCATGCAGTATCACATTGGCTTATCTGCACAGATGTTGTGTGGAGCACAGTATGTCTTTTTGCCGGGTGATCCTGATCGGGTGAATCCTATTGCCGCATTTTTGGATGACGCCCGTGAACTGACCCAGCATCGGGAGTATCGATCGGCCTTAGGTTACGTAGATGATATCCCCGTTCTGGTGATGTCTACCGGGATCGGCGCACCTTCTACCGTGATTGCGATTGAGGAACTGGCCCGACTGGGGGTGATACACTTTATACGATTGGGAACGACGGGAGCCATTCAGTCCCATGTGCATTTGGGGGATTTGATTATCAGCGAGGGAGCGGTGCGATTGGAGGGAACGTCAGGACATTATGCGCCCATAGAGTATCCCGCAGTGCCATCCCTTGCGCTGACACTGAAACTGATAGAAGCCACAAAACTCCGGGATTATCCTTACCAGACCGGAATAACCTGTTCATCAGACAGCTTTTGGCCTGGGCAGGAGCGTTATGATTCTTTCTCCGGTTATGTGCCTAGGCATCTCCAAGGCAGCCTGGAGGAATGGCAGCGATTGGGCGTGCTGAATTTTGAGATGGAAAGTTCAGCGCTATTTACCATTGCTCGCACTTTTGGGCTTCACGCCGCCTCCCTATGTGGCGTGATTGCCCTGCGCACCCAGAGTGAAGCGGTGCAGCAGAATGTGTATGCCCAGGTCAAGGAACGTCTCGCCATTGTCGCGCGAGAGGCTGTGCGGCTGCACCACCAGGCCCATGGTACGCCACTATGATCAATATTCCTCCGGGCATTTTCAGGGAGTACGACATTCGTGGCGTGGTTGATCGCGATCTGACTCCCGATTTGGTGGAAGAGCTGGGGAAGTCGATTGGTAGTGAACTCCGGAGTCGCGGAGGACAAAACATGGTTGTAGGAAGAGATGGGCGCTTATCGGGGTTGGCTTTTCATCAATCTCTGTGTAGTGGATTGTGCAAGGTTGGATGCGACGTCCTTGATGTCGGCATGGTTCCTACGCCAGTGCTCTCTTTTGCCGTGCAACACTTGGGAGCAGACGGCGGCGTAATGGTGACGGGTAGTCATAATCCACCCCAGTACAATGGGTTCAAGACCGTCATGATGGGCCAAACATTGTATGGAGAGCATATCCAGCGTATTTATCGACGCCTGCAGGCACGAGAATACACGCAACCAGAAAAGAAGGGCGTAAGCATTGCGCATTCCATCGTGGATGCATATCAGCACTTTGTTGTGGAAAATATTCGTCTGCAGAAACCCTTACGCATTGGTATGGATTGCGGTAACGGAGTTACTGGAATCGTCGCTCCGGAGCTTTTTGGGAAGCTGAACTGTACGGTTTTCGGACTGTATCTGGACGTAGATGGACGCTTCCCCAACCACCCTGCTGACCCGACCAATGAGGACAATTTGCGGGATTTAATTGCGCTGGTACGCGCTGAAAACCTGGATATAGGTCTGGCATTTGATGGTGATGGCGACCGCATGGTCGTGGTCAGTGCCAAAGGTAAGGTGATCCTGGCCGATCGGCTTCTGATGCTTTTTGTAAAACATATTTTGCCGGATTATCCAGATGCGGCAGTCGTGTACGACGTGAAATCCTCAGCGCTGTTGCCCGATGTGATTCGCGCCGCTGGTGGAAGACCGGTTATGTGGAAAACCGGTTATTCCTTGATCAAGACAAAAATGGAAGAACTGGATGCGCCCGTGGGGGCCGAACTGGCGGGTCATTTCTTTTTTAGAGACCGCTGGCCTGGTTTTGATGATGGGATGTATGCCGCTGCACGACTGCTGGAAATTTTGTCGAGCATCAACGGGGATGAAAATTCACGCAATAACGTATTGGATGATCTGCCTGAATGGCCATGCACGCCGGAACAGCGGCTGGAAATGGAAGAAGGGAAACCCCAGCAGATTATGGAAGCACTTTTGCGTGATGCGCCAATTTTGTTTCCTGATGCAACTTTGTTGACCCTGGATGGCCTGCGTATTGAGTTTGCGGATGGTTGGGCATTGGTGCGTTGCTCAAACACCCAGCCAGCACTGGTCCTGCGTTTTGAAGCGAAGAATACTGAAGCCCTGCAACGCATATCCCGGTTAATAGAGTCGGCAATTTTGTAGCCTTTACTTTGTTGGCGGCATGCAACTTGGTCCAGAACTATCCAATAGTCTCTCCACAAGTAGTGGTTGTTTATGAATCAGAAAAATGCGGTCATTACAGGGGCCTCATCGGGTATTGGTGCAGAGACCATACGTGCTTTGTAAGAGGCAGGTTTTCGTGTCTTCATTGGGGCCAGGCACATGGACTGCTTGGATTGTCAAACAGCGAAACAATGCGGCTGGAATGGCTGGGTAAACCCATTCGTATAACCGAAATTGATCCGGGTTTTGTTGAGACGGAGTTCAGTTTGACCCGGTTTGGTGGCGATGCTGTGCGAGCAAGTGGCGTATATGATGGCATGAAACCACTGGAAGCCGCTGATATAGCAGATGCCATTGCCTGGGTGGTCACGCGCCCCGCTCATGTCAACATTGATAATATGGTTATTCGGCCACTGGATCAGGCGCGTATTGATAAAATTTTCCGGAAATGAGTAGGTAACGTGTTGCAGGGTGTTGGCAAAAAAAAACCAAGGTAAGGCTGTCTGTTACCCCTGCGACCAGAGAAGGTTTGCACAACGAGAGTGCAATTCTGATACAAACGCATTTTTTTGGTGCGACATGCTTAATATTCTTAATTTCAAGAAATGAAGAATAAAGGCGGTCATCACTTTTCAGTAGTTTGTGTTTATAATAATTTGTTGTTTTTTAGCAAGGTTTAATAAAAAACAACTAGAGATGGTCAGAGTCTAAAATTATGGCACGAACTTTGCTTATAGATTTTGCATGTTAATAATAATGTTTTGCATATGTCATAACGAAAGCTGGGTGAATGTAGGAGGTAACCTTTAAAAAACTTGAAACCGCCCGGTTAACGGCCTTTTTCATTGGTACGCGGAGACTTCTTTGGGTGTGGGCTGTCCTGACTGAGCGGGAACGTCGATGGTTGCCAGTTAAGCGCTATAGCAAGTTTCCCATACATGACCTAACTGCATGAAAAGTTCTCAAGGAGGGTTAATTGAAAATGTTTCCATCTCAGCTCATCGAAATATACGGTTCCAGCAAATTACTGAAAATGCTCTTATGAGTGTTGCAATTTATGATAGGCAACGTTACATAAATAACACTTTATTAATAGCCAAGTATCTCGGATACTTTATGAAAGCAGAAGATCAATAATCAGCAGCAGTGGTCAGGGCTTAATCTGAACGCCGTAGTAATCTGTTGGGACAAGTTAGTGAGAGGTATATTAAACTAAAACTAATGTTATAAAAAATTACGCTTTAATGAATATTATCTTCAAAGAAAGGCATTATTTCGGCGCATGTATAAGTATTCTTGAGGTGTTAAGTGACAATATGTTGTTGTAACTATATGGATTTCAAGTGGTTTTATTCTTTAGGTTTAATGAGTTATATAACAGAGGGAGAATGTACTGATGAAAACTAAATGTAATGTTGATATGGGCATATATGATGGGAAAGAAGTGTTTCGGCGACCATTGATGAGGACTAAATTAGTGTCCACGGCAGTTCTAGCAGCATTAAGTGTATTTGCAAGCCTTGCTAATGCCGATGATAGTGCGGTGGTAGCACCTACCCAAAGCACTCCAGCAGTGACCGATATTGGAGCAGTGAAAAAAGTTGCTCCACCGGAAAAGGCAGTGACTTCAGTGAGTAAGAAAACGGTGACACATGCTTCACCAGCGCAAAATTTTCAATCTGTGCTCAAGCATGTTCCAGGAATGAATGTCATATCACAAGGGCCAGGAAATCTCTCGGCAACGGATAATGAGTTTACCTATCAGGGCTTCACCAGTAGCCAGATGGCATCAAATTTTGATGGGGTTCCAATCATTAATACTTTCCGTGGTGGGGCTGGTGGCACTGGGGATGATCACGCCTACACGCCTTTAACCATGGGACAGATTTCTACGGTTAAAGTGTTCAGTGGAGCGAATCAGCCATCCCAAAATGGAATTAACTCATTAGGCGGTACTATTTCGTATGAGCCTGCCATGCCAACCTCTAAGTTTTATGTTGACTTGAATGCATCTGGGGGGAAATATGGTTACAGGGGCGGAAATTATACGACCGGTTTCTCAGTAAATAGTGGAGCACTTCCAGGTACAGGTACGGAAATGCTCTTTAAATATTCGTATACACATGCCCCTAGCTTCATGAATAATGTATATGCTGATATCAATTCATACTATGCAGCTATTGTGCAACCCTATAATAACGGATTATCTCAACTCAAGCTGGTTGCTGTTTATAACGTGGAACAGGCGCGGCAGCCTTCATTGGTACCATTGTCGCTTTTGGCCGGTAATAGGGCCTATCAGGCTCCTCTAAACGTGGCTTATAGTGCTACGAATACTCATGCTCTAAATGTCATTTTATCTTGGAAAAGTTTGCTTAATCAATATATGATGGCAAAAACAAAGGTGTTTATTCAGCAGCAAGCTGCAAACCGCACTTCTTTTACAAGTTCGCAATACTATGATCCTAGCTATTACGGCTATGCGATATACCAAGGCTATCCAGTAGGAACGAATCTGGAACCTTATGCAGCGCCACCGTCAACAAATAATAGTTATGACCCAGTTGCGGAATTCGGATCCGCAGTAAATGGAACGCAATATCATAATTATATTGACGATATTCAGAGTGTAGGTTTTATTCCCTCGTTAACTTTTTTTGCCCCACACAACACCGTAGAATTAGGAGCTATGGTCGATTATAGTCAAGACCATAGTGCCGAATACTGGTATGGAAGTAGTCCAGTCCCCAATATTGATGGTTACAATAATGCGTGGAATGAACATGATACACGTAATTATAATTACGTGTATTTGCAGGATAATATAGATCTTATGAATGGTAAGTTACATATTTATCCAGGGATAAAGTATAATATAGTATCAACTGGCTGTGATGATGTGGCTGGTTACTATTACAATTATGGTGGGCATGTAAATAATACCTATTATTTCTTGGAGCCGTCATTGGGTTTCTCGTATACCCCAATTCATGACGTTAACCTATATTTCAGTGTGGGTAAAACAAATAAGGTGCCAAACATTAGCGCCTATTACTCGGCTATTGGTGTGGCACCTACACCTGCAGCGATTACCGTTCAACCAGAGGGTGATATAAGTTACGACGCTGGAATAAGATATAAGAGTAGCCTGCTCTCTACGAATCTTTCGGTCTTCAGGAGAAATTTTAGCAATATATTCAGTGAGTATTACGATTCGGCAACTGGTCAGACATTTGAGTATAACAACGGCGCGGCCTTATACCAGGGGGTTACCTTAGGTTTGGATGTGCCAGTTAAAGATGATGTGTCTTTATTTGGTACCTATAATTATACGAGTGCCAAATACACAACCCTTTCGGTCGGAACGAATGGAACATCTTATCCCGGGGAATACCGGCCCTATGTTCCGACTTATACCGCTACTGCTGGAGTTCGCTATGAGCATGGTGGCTTGTATGCGGCGCTGACAGGACATTTTGTCGGTCGCCAATATATGGCAACTAACAAGGGGCAAACAATAGGTCTGACCTTACCTTCCTATGATACTCTAGACTTTAATTTATCTTATGATATGCCAATTAATTCGGCTTATATTAAATCTCTGAGGCTCAGTCTCTACGCAGATAATATTCTCAATAATAACTATCTGGTGTACGCCGAGCAAATGAGTAAGCCATTTTCATATTTACAGGGCCAGTCAGGTGCTCCAGTTTTTGTAGGTAGTAATATCAGTCTCCGCTTTCAGTGAGTTTTGTTTTATAGCGTAAGCTTCAACCGCAGGCACTTGACGTTATATTATTTTCGTCTTGTGCCTGTAATTATTTCACTAATGGAGTGTGATGATTATGAACCATATAAGATTACATTTTTACATGATTATATTCTCAGGTATGTTTATTTTTTCGTCTTGCTCCACTGCTGATACAGAGTTACTAGCTGTCAAGGATTCTGGTTTGGGTACCTCTCGGTCATTTGTTGGTATCATTCTGCCATCAAGCCCAAATACCTATGCTCAGATTACTGCCAAAATGAACAACCAAAGAAACTATAAAGAAGGTTTTTTTAAGTTCACCACAGGAGATATTTATGGGACACCTGTGGTCCTGTCGTCCCCCCCTCCAGTTGGTAGTTTTAGTCTCACAGCTATAGATACTTATCTTATGGAAAAGACTTTTGATCCTGCTTTTGTCATTGATCCAGGAACTGCAGGATCCCATTTGCCGGATTTGTCCATGGGTGATGTGGTGATTGGCGCCAGAGTTGTTAATTTTAGTAATTATATGACCAAACGTGATGGAAAAATTGTTCCTGGTCAGTTTAGCGCATTGGTCACTGATGATGAAGGTTATAAGCAAGGTAATCCCAATCCTGAATATATTTATGCAAATCCAGAATTGGTGAAGTTGGCCGCTACTGCAGCTATAAAAGTTGCTCGGTTTACGCCTGCTAACATTCTGTCTGCACCAGTGGGGCGTAGGCCGTGGATACTTACTTATGGAACTCAAGGGTCGGGGGATGCATGGTTGCGTAATATCAAACAAATTCAAAAAAGTACAAAAATATTTCATGAAGCCGATGAGGCGGGAAATTATCCTATCGCTCTGGTTTCAACTATGAATAAAATCCCTTTTATTGAGATTCATACTATTTCTGATGCCGCCATGAACGTACCTACGGTAATTAACCAATATTTTCATCAATGCTCTGAGTATGCACAGAAAAGATCTAATCTGATTGCTTTAAACATGATTAAAATGATATCTTCTGAAAAAAAAGTAAAGGTCGCATATAATTTAACGGGTGGATTTTCTGATCCTTGGCATAAAGGTATTTTTCTAAAAGCCATGAGTCCGCCAACCTATGTCTCAGATTGGACGAAAAAATATGGGATTTATCGCTAATAATCAATCTGAATCTTGGTTATAGCTGGCGACCGGATATGAGCGCCATAAAAAACCTCATTCAATTTCTATGGGTAAGACGAGTATCGCCCCGGTTATCTGGGTGTGACTACGCTGTAGGACAGCCAGGCGCCTCGACCTTTGTAGATGCAGACCTTCGCGCAACATTCTGAACCCGTCTAAAACCGGTGGGCCGCATGGCCCACCTAACATCAGGAGTATAAAATGCGACAACGTGTTTTGCTGTTGGCTTTGACCGGTGCACTTCTGCTGACACTGTTACCTTTTGCCGAAGCGGCGCAAGCAGGCAACACTCCCACGATTGCCATGAGCAACCCCGCCAATCCGGGCGCCGTTGCTGATGCCTATCTGTCCCATGCCCGGGCCATCCGCAAGGCGGATGCACCCATCGTCCATCTGCTGAATCATTCTGCTTATACCCAGGCGGTACCCCTCCTCAAAAAAGCGGCGGCGGACAAGTACGATTTCTGGGCCGCTGACACGCTGGGTCATTTGTATCAGGCCGGTTTGGGCGTTTCCGCAAACTCCCAGACCGCTTTTCACTGGTATCTGCAGGCCGCTGAGGCGGGAGATCGTTTTGCCCAGCGTCAGGTAGCCAATGCCTATCTCAATGGCTGGGGCGTGACCCGCAATCCCCAACGGGCGGCTTTCTGGTTTCGCCAGGGTCTGATGGTCCCGCAGGTGGCCAATGCCGA
>Ga0172382_10001546_pt1 | contig 40853 bp, 39 predicted proteins | sample Leawel138RmetaG_FD_122245 | JGI IMG/M metagenome (GOLD analysis project Ga0172382, IMG submission 122245) | Leachate microbial communities from a municipal landfill in Southern Ontario, Canada - Leachate well 138R metaG | ecosystem: Engineered > Solid waste > Landfill > Unclassified | place...
GCTTTTTCGGCTTCGGTCCCGGCGTACAGTTTACGAATCTCTACCGGGCTGGGCATGGCGTAGTAGCCTCCGACTGGATACATCATTTGCGCTTCCTCCAAGGAAAAGTGGTCTATCTGTACCTTAAGACAGAGTGCTTAAATTTTTCTGACAACCTGGTATTGGAAGCCCGAAAATCTCCTTGCCAAAGCGGATGCCATGGTGTAACCTTGGTTCGTCGTCACGGTTCCCGATACCGTTGACCACATCAGACAGGTCTAGATCCTCTTTCAGATTGGCTCTCTTCTCTTTCCGTAGTGGCCAATTTTCGTTCCCGGGCGTTATTATCAAGGAGGATCATTATGAATCTTTATGTTGGAAATCTCTCTTATAGCCTTACGGAAAAGGATCTCACCGAAACTTTTCAAGAGTATGGCAACGTCTCATCGGTAAGAATTATCACCGATCGCGATACCGGCAGAACCCGGGGCTTCGCATTTGTTGAAATGGAAGAAAAAGCGGCTGGAATGGCCGCCATCGAAAATCTCAACGACAAAGAGCTTGAGGGCAGGCGCCTCGTCGTCAATGAGGCCAAGCCGAAGCGTCAAAACTACTAATTATAGTAGCATATCATTCTATTACAGTGGGCCACCGGCGGTGGTCCACCGTCGTATTGGAGAGAAAATTGGCAAATAAATCCAGGGTCACCGGCCAGAAAAAAGCTAAAGAGCAAAAACGCAGAGAAAAAGCACAACGCAAAAAAGAGCAAAAAGAGATTCGAAAACTCGAGAAGGGGACCGAAGAAGAGGAAGAACTCAAACCGCTGAGCGGTCCCGTCTATTTCACTGACTTTGAGGATGAAGACATCAGAATCTGAGGACCTACAGGTCGAAGCCACGGGGCAGGCGAAAACGGCCCGGGTGGAAAGTATGGCCCAATCAGAGCAGCCGGACCGCCGTTCCGCGGAGCGGCGAAAATCCAGGGTCAACAAGTTGGTCCACAGCAAGATCGAGACCGATAGCGGTGAATTTCAGAGTTTTATGTACCTGGTCGACATCAGCCCGGGTGGGCTTCGCGCCAATCTCGACCACCATCTCGAACCGAACTCCAAACTCCGAATCCGATTTCCTTTAAAGCCTTACCTCCAGGATGAGCTGGAGGCGGACCTTCCTTGCCGAGTGGTATGGAACCGGGACCTGGTGGGAGGAACCTTCGTCCACGGTTTCGAGTTTCAAGACCTGAGCCCCTCAACCCGAGAACTCGTGGAACGGCTGTTTGTAGCCTTTAGCCCGGAGGGTAAGCGACAGCGATTTCGACTCAGGCACGTTTTAAACGTCGCGTACCTGGCGGACCAGATCTGGGTGTCCAGGGTGGCTTTCGACATCTCCCCCGAAGGCCTCGGTTTGTCGATGGCAGAGCTTCCTCAATCCGACCAAACGTTCCAATTTCGTATCTATCTCGAGGACCGGGACAAGTTCGATCCGGTGGAGGTTTCGGGCCGGGTAACCTACCTGGTGGAGATCGAAGAGGAGCCCTGCCGAGTGGGCATCCAGTTCATTGACCCGGACCCGGAAGCGGTCCAGCGAATCCAGAAGTTCATCGATAGCAGAGCCCGCTAAGTTTCGGTTGCAGCCACTTGCAACCCGCTTGCAACGGCCCCCTTCTAAAGTGCGATCCATAAGAATCGCTTTATATAGATAGGGGAAATCACATGTATTTAAACCGTTGGCTGCCGAATCACGCATCGTTCAGACCCGACCACACGGCACTCATCTGCGCCGATACCGACAAACGTCTGAGCTACGCCGAACTGTATGGAGAAACGCTGGCGGTTTGCCAGGCCCTGAAGCGTCAGGGTGTAGGCAAAGGCGATCGGGTCGCCCTCTTTGCCCAAAACGATCTCCGCTTTTTTCCTCTGTTTTTTGCCGCCGCGCGCCTGGGGGCCATTACCGTGCCGTTGAACTGGAGACTATCCCCGGCCGAACTGGAAGGCATCCTTGCCGACTGCGATCCCAAAGTGATGTACGTGGACGGGCGCTTCCCTCCGGAAGCCGTACCTCATCACGAAAATACCGTGCATCTCGACTGTCTGTTCAAAGAGAGCGCCTGCGAGGAGGATGTTCCCGCAGTCGATCTTCCGGAGGATGCACCGGTCGCCATTTTCTACACTGGAGGGACCACCGGTACCCCCAAAGGAGCCATCCTGACCCACAAGTCCATCCACTGGAACGCCGTGAATACGACCTGTGGCTGGAGCCTCTCTCCGGATGATATCGCCCCGGTCTTCACTCCCCTCTTCCACACCGGCGGGCTCAACGTGTTTGCCACTCCCATGCTCATGCTGGGGGGAACCACCATCCTGAGTCGCAGTTTCGACCCCGAACAAGCTCTGAACCTGATCGAAAAAGAGCGCTGCACGATCCTTTTTCTGGTTCCAACCATGTACCACATGGTGAAAGAAAGCCCCACCTTCAACCCCGATAAACTGCGCCGGCTCAAAATCATGATCTCCGGCGGGGCGCCCTGCCCGCGCCCTCTCTTCGAGGCCTACTGGAGCCACGGGCTCCCTCTTCGGCAAGGCTACGGACTGACCGAGGCCGGCCCCAACAACTTCGGGATCGAGCAAAAACAAGCCGAAGCCCGGGTGACCACGGTGGGCAAACCGCTGGCTTTTGTGGACCTGGATCTTTTCACCGAAGACGGCAAACGGGCCGCAGTGGGTGAAGTCGGAGAAATCCGGATCAAAGGGCCCCACGTCATGGCCGGCTACTGGAACCGCTCCCAGGCCACTGCCGAGGTGTTTGCCGACGGCTGGCTTCGTACCGGAGACCTGGCCGTCAAAGACCAGGATGGATACTTCACCATCTGTGGTCGACAAAAAGACATGTTCATCTCGGGAGGCGAAAACGTCTTCCCCTCCGAGATCGAGGAAGTACTCCTGGCCCACCCGCTGGTCGCAGAAGCGGCGGTGGTCGGGATAGCCAACGACAAATGGGGCGAGGTGGGACGTGCTCATCTGGTGGTGCGTGAAGGCCCTCCTTCGGACTTCAGCGATGACTTGAAAAAGTTTTGCCGCGAACGCCTGGCCGGGTACAAAATCCCGAAGGAGTTTCGAGTGGAACAAGCCCTGCCCAAAAGTGCAGCCGGAAAAGTCTTGAAGCAGGAGTTGGTGCTGCGATGAGGGCGGTCATGGAAAAGCCCAAGACAATAAGCCTCCAGGTCGAACCACTTTCGGGCGGAGACCCGGTCGCCGCACCGCTCATCCCGAGTTCTCGTCGCTACCTGGTGGAGTTTCTTCTCTTCACCACCTATCTAGTCTTTGGAATCAGTTGGCTCGCCTACGCTCCGCTGCTTCCCGAACTCTCGGCAGAGTACGGATTCGACAAGGCGAAAGGCGGGCTCTTGATCTCTTTGGTGTCGTTGGCCAAAGCCTTCGTCCCTCTCTTTGCCGGAGCCATGGCCGCCCGATTCGGGCTGCACCGGGCCTTATTGGTGGGTGCAGCTTTCTCGGGTCTGGCCGTGGCTCTCCCCTTCTTGCCCGACATCACAGCTCTCATGGCCGGGCGCTTTCTGTTCGGTGTGGGGGGCGCCATCATCGTAACTCTCATGGGACCTCTGGTCATGACCTGGTTCCCCAAGAAAGAGCTTCCCATGGTCACCGGCCTGAACAACGTGGCCGTGAACACCGGGATCACCGTGGCTTTATTCGCCACCCTGCCTGCGGCCCAGCATGTGGGCTGGAAAAATACTCTCGTTCTGTTCGGTGCGCTGTGTGCGATGTTGGCGGTACTATGGGGCGTTTTCGGCGCCGAGGGCCCCATCAAGCGAGAGGTCAAGACCAACACCGTAGAGCAAAAGCCCTCCATCATGGAAATGCTCAAGCGCTCGGAAACCTACTGGCTGGGGCTGGCCTTCACCGGCCCTCTCTCCCTCTATCTGGCTCTCAATAGCTGGCTACCGAGTCACTATGAAACGGCTTTTGGCCTGGAAAGGGCGGCCGCTTCGCAATTGACCGGCCTATTCAACCTGGTGGGTATTCCGGTGGCTATCCTGGGGGGATATCTCTGCTCGAAGTTCGGTAAGAGGCGCCCACTGATCATCCTGGCCGGGATCCTGATGCCGCTCTCCAGTTACTTGCTGGTCAACTCGCCGGTCGCCGAGATACGGCTGACCAGCGCCGTGGTCCTGGGAGCCAGTCTCTTTCTCTACGTAGCCCCCTTGTTTACCATCCCCATGGAGTTGCCCAACATCGACGCCCCCCGGGTGGCCCTGATGATGGGATGCGTCTTCAGTCTGGCCTACATCGTTTCCACCATAAGCCCCTGGCTGACCGGTTACCTGTATGACGCCTACGGCAGCTACGCCTACGGACTGAGCCTGTTCTGTGTGATGTCCGGCCTGCTGGCAATCGGAGGCTTTATGCTGCCGGAAACCGGGCAGGCGGCAGAATAGACCCGCAACCAACTCCGGCCAAAGATGTTTATCCAAGAGTTTTCCGGGAATGATTCAAGCTGGAAAGTGCAGAGGTGATACCATGGCAGTCAGCCCTACAACCGAGGTCCTGAACAAAGTCGAACAATTGGCCGCCGAGGCCGGGATTCAGGGAGAGCATAATCTGTTGCGCGGGGAGTTCGTGGTCCTGTTCGGACTACCCGGCGATCGCACCCAGGAAGTCTACGTGAGCGACACCTCGGCCGACCCTGAGGTCAAAGTGATCTCCGTACGTTCTACCTGTCTGGTAGTGGATAAGGGGATCTTCAAAGGGATCAACAAACCCATGGCCCTCGAACTGCTGCAGTTGAATGAAAAACTCAACTTCGCCCGGTATGGTATCCAGGAGGACCAGGAGAGTTACATCATCGTGGCTAGCTACGACATGCTCCTCAACGGCCTGGACGCAAAAAGCCTGGCCTTTGCCCTCGAGTGCGTGGCCCTCACGGCCGACAGCTACGAGGAGAAATTTGGCCAGGATGTTTTCTAAGGGGTAAAACTGTTCCCACCCCGAAGGCTCCGCCATGAAAAACTTAACCCTGACGCTTCTTTCCTTTCTGGCGATCACGGCTACCAGCCTGGCCGATGTCTATATCTACAACACAACCGATGAACGGATGACCTACCAGGTCCAGTTGCCCAACGGTGACACCCAGGATGGTGTGGTCAAAGAGAACACCGGTTACTACCCGGCGACCACCACGATCAGTACCAAAGATGGGGGCATCACGAACATCACGGTGAAGAGTGAATCTGGTGAATCGGCGGTCCAATTGAAAGCGCCCTACACCCGCTGCTACCTGATCGGCAAGAAGGACGGCGGGCTGCAGTTGAAGCCGATCTCCTGGAGCATGGACAACGGCCAGACCCACAAGCGTGAACTCACCCTGTACAACGCCACCGGAACGACCCAGACTTTCTCCTTGATCGACGAAAAGGAAATGCGAACCCTCACCATCGAGCCTGGAAGCGAAGTGACTGTTCCGGCCAAATACGGATTTGGAGGTTCCAGCGGGTTTCATCACCTCAAGTGGGCCGACGGGCATCGACTGGACAACTCGGTCAGTGCCGGCTCTTACCACATCCTTTATCTGGACAAACGCAGCCCCGGGAAAGTTCAGGTCGATGACTACGGATTGTTGACCGTTCCACGCAATATCGTCATGCCCTGAGCGGAGTAGGAAACAGAATCGGGTAAGATGAACCTCTGAGCGGAGGTGGTTATTCCCTACCACAGCTTCAGCAAGCTTTCGCTGTCCAAGAAACTGATCGCTTTCGCCCTTTTCGTTTCGGGCGTGAGTCTACTCCTCAGCGCCATCGGTTTTGCAGGGTCCCAATATCTGAATTTCAAGCTATCTTCCCGCCAAAAACTCCAGGCGGTGGCCGCCGTGTTTGCGCACCAGAACAGCGCGGCTCTCTCCTTCCAAGACGCGGAAGCCGCCACCGAGAGCCTTTTCATTCTGGAATCCATGAAGCCGGTGCTGTGGGCTGGTATCTATGACACCGAAGGAGCCCGGCTGGCCGCCTTCGAGCGGGGCTCCGGCGAACCGGCCCCCAACGTTTACTCCCCCCAACAGGTTTTCCCCGAAGAGCATCTGGTGGCGGTGGAACCGGTGCGATGGAAGGGGGAACTGCTCGGCTGGTTCGTGATACGCACCGACGAGAGTGAATTCTACCGAAACATGACAGATTTCGGGGTCTTTGCCTCGATCTTACTGTTGCTGGCACTCACCGTCAGTTGGGTGATGGCGGTGCGACTGCAAAAGACCGTGCTGAAACCGATCCGGACCCTGGCCGCCGCCGCTCAAAAGGTCTCATCTCAGCAAGATTACTCGGTCCGGGTGGAGACCGACGCCCGGGACGAAACGGGTCTTCTCTTCGACACCTTCAACAAGATGCTGGGCCGGATCGAGACCAGCAATCGAGAACTCGCAGAGGCTCGCGATCAAGCCCTGGAAGCGAGCAGCACCAAGAGCATGTTCCTGGCCAACATGAGCCACGAGATCCGCACTCCTATGAACGGCATCATCGGCATGACCAGGCTGGCTCTCAATACTGAACTCAACCATGTGCAAAGAGACTACCTCACCATGGTCTCCGAGTCTGCCGACGCGCTCCTTTGCATCATCAATGACATTCTTGATTTCTCCAAGATCGAAGCGGGTCTACTAGAGTTGGATCCTCACCCCTTCAATCTGCGCTCGGTGGTTGATCAGGTGATGAAATCCCTGGCGGTCAGGGCTCACCAAAAGCACCTGGAGTTGCTCTTTAAGGTCTCCCCCGAAGTCCCCAGCAACCTGATCATGGACTCTACTCGGATCCGCCAAATTCTCATCAACCTGGTGGGTAACGCCATCAAGTTTACACCCGATGGTGAAGTGGCTCTGCAGATCACAGCCGATGAGATTCAGGGGAACAAGATCCGACTCCACATCGCCGTTTCCGACACCGGTATCGGGATCCCTAAGGACAAGCAATCGGCGATTTTTGGATCCTTTGCCCAGGCAGACACCTCGACCACCAGAGAATTCGGGGGGACCGGCCTGGGACTCTCCATCTCCTCTTTCCTGGTCGATCTCATGAACGGACGAATCTGGGTAGAGAGTGAACCCGGCCAGGGCTCCACGTTTCACGTGGTTCTGGAAGGCCAAATCAACAGTGCGGCCGACAGCAAGCTGCCCCCCCAGAGTATCCTTCGGGGCAAATCGGCTCTGGTGGTGGACGACAACGCCACCAACCGGCGATTGCTGGATGAGTTGTTGAAGCGCTGGGGGGTGATCCCGACTCTCGCGGAAAGTGGAGGCGAGGCGATTCGGATGGTCCGAGAAGCGAGCCTTCCCTTCGACTTTTTGCTGCTGGATGTCAATATGCCCGGTATGGATGGATTCACCGTGGCTGAAAAGCTGGGAGGCGAGTCCCCCATTACCCTGATGCTGAGCTCCTCCGACCTCAGTAGTGACACCGCTCGCTGCCGAGAACTCGGAATCGACTACTACATGACCAAACCCATCGGTGAAAATGAATTGGCCGGTGCGCTCCGGCAATTAGCTGGTGAAGAGCGACGTCAGAGTTCTCGAAGCGCAGAGGCGCTCGCCACCCCTCAGCTCAGCGGCTTACGGGTCCTCCTGGCCGAGGACAACCCGGTGAATCAAGCCCTGGCGATCGCCTTGTTGGAGCAAATGAGCCTGGACGTGACCGTGGTCGGAAACGGAGCAGAGGCTGTGAAAATGGTGCGCCGGAATCGGTTCGACTTTGTACTGATGGACGTGCAGATGCCCGAAATGGACGGCTTCCAGGCCACTCAAAAAATCCGTGAACTGGAGCCTGATAAAGCCAAAATTCCCATCATCGCCCTGACCGCTCACGCCATCAAAGGCGACCGGGAGCGCTGCCTGGAGGCCGGGATGGACGAGTACGTGAGTAAGCCGATCGACCCGGAGATTCTCAAGCTCACGATCCTGGGCCTGGGCCTTCAGGGCCCCGAGGGAGCGGAGAGACCTCCGGTTGAAGAGAATCGTGAATCACCCGAACCCGGGCCGGAAAGCTCCAACGGTACGGCCCTCGTCACGATCGATCGCGAAGGATTTTTGAAGCGCGCGGGTGGCTCGGCAAAGGTTGTGGAGATGGTCAAGTCCCAACTCTTGAAACAGTTGGAACCGGCCGGAGCGCGGTTAAAAAAGGCGGTGGCTGAATCGGATGCCTCGGAGGTGAAAGCCGCCGCCCACGCCTTTCGAGGAATGGTAGCCAATCTGGGGGCCCCCGAATTGACCGAGCTACTGCGGGCCGTCGAAGAGGCGGCTGCGGCCGAGCAGAGGATCCCTACCGTCCTGCAACTCGATGAAATCGATCGAATCACGGCCGCATTTCGGAACGCCGTGGAAGCTCTCCATGTTTAAACTGAACCATCCTCGGAATAAGGTGTCGATGCGTTTTCATGCTGCGATATTGAGTCTGTTGCTCTTTACCTTGAGCGTCCCGGTGATTGCACTGCCGGGTCCCCAGGCGATCCCGATGCCGGTCGTCAAATCGTCGGCCCCTTCCAAACACGGCCGGGTTCTCAACAAAAAAGAGCCCGGTCAGGCGGTGGATCTCCATTCGAATCTGGTCCGGGGTCGGATCAATATCGTGGTCTTTTTTGCCGATTGGTGACCATGCAACGAAGGTCTCCAGTTGGCGACCCTGGCGGAAAGAAACTCTCAAATCGTGGTGCTCAAAATCGACATAAGCGAACCGGATTCTCCGGTGGCCCGACAGTACGGAATCAAAACTATCCCGTACTTTGAGATCTACGATGAAAACGGTCGGGAAGTGGCCCGGGGAGATGAAGCCGTCGAGTGGCTGGAGCAAGCCATGCAAGAAGTTGATCTGAGTCCGGTCAAGTAGGGAGTGCGTATAGGGTGCAGCAGTTAGCGAAATATCTTCTCCATATCGCCTGCTTCATCTTCTGCTGCGGGGCGGCCCTGGCTCAGGACGACGATCTTTTAGACCTCGATCTCGAGCAACTCATGAAGCTCGACGTCATCCAGGTGACCATTCCGGGTGCCCACTGGCACTGGGAAAACGACTGGATGGTCGGCTACCAATACATGATCAGTCACTGGAAGGGGCACCAGAACGGAACGGACACCCTTTCCGATCAGGAAGTCCTCGCCCAATTTCCGGTAACCCACGAGCGAATGACCATGCACATGCACATGCTGATGTTTATGTATGGAAACACCGATGAACTCACCTTCATGGCCATGGTCCCCTGGATGGAGATGGACATGCCCCACCTGACTCGGCAGAACACCACCTTTACCACTCGGGCCCAGGGGTTGGGAGACATCCAGCTTTCTGCGATCATCCCGGTCTTCGACTCCTATCCCCACCGGATCCAACTGGAGACCGGGTTGTCCGCCCCCACCGGTCGCATCGGTGTGACCGACGCAAACGGCAGGCCCGGTCATCTGGAGTACGCCATGCAACTGGGGTCAGGTACCTTCGACTTGCGCCCCAAGGTCACGTACCTCGGTCAGACCGATTCCCTCTCCTGGGGAGCCCAGGTCCGGGGAGTTTTTCGAGTCGGGCGAAACGGCGAAGGCTACGCGCTGGGCAATGAATACGGCCTGACCACCTGGATCTCTCCGGCCATCACTGAAGAGTTCAGTCCCTCCCTGCGCCTGGACGCTATGTCCTGGGGCAACGTGAGAGGGATCGATCCCAACATCAGCTTGTCAAATCCGGCCGCCATGCCCGGCTTACAGGGTGGGGAGCGGATCGATCTTCTTCTCGGACTAAACTACGCCGCCGGGGTCGATGACGAGGGGCACGGCCATCGATTTTCCATTGAAGGCGGTATTCCCATCTACCAAAACTTGCAAGGACCCCAATTGAAGCTGGATTATAAAGTTGGGGGGGCCTGGCAATGGACGTTCTGAAACCTCGAAACCTGCTGCTCGCCCTGGTCTCGGCGCTGCTGCTCGCCCAGCCTGCCCTGGCTTCCAGGGAGTACCAACTGAAGGCTGCCTTTATCTACAATTTCATCAAGTTCGTGGAATGGCCCAGTACCCCGGACACCATCAAGGTGGGTATTCTGGGCACCGATCCGTTCGCTGGAGAGCTCAACAAGCTGGAGTCTAAGAAAGTTGGCAACCGCTCCATCCAGGTCACCCAGCTCAAGTCACTGGCCGATGCCAGGCACTGCCAGGTGGTCTTCACCAGCGACGCCGCTCAGGCCAAGAAACTGGTTGCCGAATTGGCCGGAGAACCGGTCCTCACGGTCAGCGACGCGGCCGGCTTCTCCGAGCAAGGCGGCTGCATCACCCTGATGAGTTCCCGCAACCGAATCCGTTTCGCCATCAACACCAAAACCCTCAAAGATTCGAGACTCAAAGCCAGCTCCAAGCTATTGGGGCTCGCTGAAAAACTGTACAGCATGGAGAGCTTGGAAGTCGTGGCCCGGGCTATTTAGCTCGTCGGCTGTTCTTCTTTACAGGTCAAGCGCAAGATCAGGTAGCCGGTGGTGCCCGCCAGCACCGAGGCGGTCAGGATGCCCGCCTTGGCTTGGCTGATCAAGGCCTGGTCGTTGAAGGCCAGGTGAGTGACGAAAAGCGACATGGTGAACCCGACTCCGCCCAGGGTCGCCGCACCCACGATGTGACTCCAACCCAGGCCCTCGGGAAGGCGCGATAGCCCGCTCTTCACCACCAGAGCCACCGCGCCCACGATGCCGATCAATTTGCCTAAAACAAGGCCCAGGATGACGCCCAGGGCCAGAGGATTACCCAACTGGCTCACCGCCTCCTGGTCGAGTGTGACACCGGCATTGGCCAATGCGAAAAGAGGAAGAATAAAAAACGACACCAGGGGATGCAATCCATTCTCCAGTTTCTGTAACGGGGTGTCGGCGTCGTCTACGGCGAGGCGGATCTCCTCAAGCAACTGCCTTTGCTCGGCCTTGAGCAAGGGGGCTTTAATGGGATCGATGATTCCGAACTCTTCGACCTTTGTGCCCACCTTCTCCACGAACTCCCCCTCGCTGATCTCGGGATGAGCGGGAATGCAGAAAGCAGCCAGGATCCCGGCGATGGTGGCGTGCACTCCCGAGAAAGAGAAGGCCAGCCATAGCCAGCCTATCCCCACCAGTGCATAGAAGTAACTGCTGCGAACGCCGGCGGTGTTGGCCAGCATGAGAATCAGCAAGGCGGCAGCCGCGATCAACAGGCTGGCGTAGGAGATGTCAGAGGTATAGAAGACCGCGATCACCAGCACGGCTCCGAGATCGTCGGCGATAGCCACGGCCGTGAGGAAGACTTTCAAGGCCACGGGCACGCGTCGCCCTAGAAGGGAGAGGATACCGAGCGCAAAGGCGATATCCGTGGCCATGGGGATCCCCCAGCCTCGGAAGGAGTCGCTACCCGGGGGATTTAGCAGCGCGAAGATGGAGGCAGGAACGACCATCCCTCCCACCGCCGCCACCACAGGCAGCAGGGCATCGCGGCGATTGGAGAGTCGGCCGGCCATGACCTCGCGCTTGATCTCCAAGCCCACCACGAAAAAGAACATCGTCATCAGGCCGTCACTGATCCAGTGGTGAAGAGTTTTATCCAAACTCTGACCCGCCACGGATAAGGACAGGTGGGTATGCCACAGGGCGTGATACGAGTCGGCATACGGCGAGTTCGCCCAAATCATCGCCACCAGTGCCGCCAGACCCAGGACCAGACCGGCGGTGGTTTCCCCATGAATGAATCGGCTCAGGGGTCGCAAGACTATGTCGATGGGACGCCTTCGACTCATTGTTCTAGCTCTCGGCATGCTATCACAAAAATCCTTCACTCAGGAGATGTCTTCCCGGAACGCAGGCTGGCTTCGGGATGAGCCGAAGAGAGGCGCCGTGAGGTCGAAAGAGTTTTGGGGAATGACCGGCTATCAGTGGACGGTCCTTTTCGCCGCTTGGCTTGGGTGGGGGTTTGATGCCTTTGACGCGCTCTTGTTTAACTACGTCGCCTCCTCTTGCGTGCCCGATCTTTTGGGCCTTGACCCCGCGCTGCCGGAGACCAGACAGATCACCCTTTACTGGACGGGGGCACTCACTTCGCTTCTGCTGGTGGGCTGGGCCATCGGCGGGATCGTTTTCGGCAAATTAGCCGATCGGGTCGGACGCAGTCGTACCCTCATCTTGACCATCCTGGTCTACAGCCTGGGCACGGCGCTCTGCGCCTTCGCCCCCAACTTATGGGTGCTGGCGGTCTGTCGTTTCATCACCAGTCTCGGGATCGGCGGGGAGTGGGCGGCGGGGGCGGCCATGGTGGCCGAAGTCGTCCCCGAAAAGCGCCGACTCGAAGCGGGCGCCCTACTCTACACCGCCGCTCCGCTGGGGATCTTCCTGGCCGGTTTTTCCAGCGATCTTATCTCGGTCCGCCTAATGCCCGATAACCCCCATGCCTGGCGCTACGTCTTTCTGCTCGGTCTCGTTCCCGCTGCCTTGGCGCTGATCATACGGCGCTTCCTACGTGAACCTGAAATTTGGAAGACCGCCCTTGACAAGGCGCCCGAATCTAGTTTTGCCCAACTCTTCAGCCCCGCCATGCGTCGCCGCACCTTCAGCGGGACCAGTATGGCGATCACCGCGCTTTTGGCCTGGTGGAGTTGCAACGCCTTTCTCCCCCTGGTCACTGGTGTCTTCGCCGAGGAGTCAGGAATCTCTCAAGGTCTAGCAGGTGAAGCCCTCAAATCCTTTATCGCCAACACCAAAGTCACCGCCATTCACCTCTTCAATGCCGGAGGACTGCTCGGGACCCTGGCCAGTGTTCCCCTGGCACGCAACCTGGGTCGCCGCCCCACCTTCGCCCTCTACTTTCTCGTCTCCGGGCTTTCTATCGGAGCCACCTTCGGACTGAACCTGCCTATCGCCGTTCACCTGGGGATGTTCTTTTTCATCGGACTGACCGGCTACGGAGCACTCGGCAGCTTCACATACTATCTGCCCGAACTCTTTCCCACCCACCTGCGCGCCACCGGCTCAGGATTCTGCTACAACGTCGGCCGCTTCCTCACCGCCCTGGGACCTTTTTACGTCGCCTCAGTAGCCTCCCAGGGGGCCAGGGGATCCCAAGCGATCAGTGCGGTCATGCCTCTGGTCGGCCTGATCCCCCTGACCGCGTTACTCCTTTTGCCCTGGATCGTGGAGACCAAAGGGGCCGAGTTGACCGAGTCCGGACTGAAAAGTTCACCTTGATGGCTACAGGTTAAATTGAAGAATCCAGGCTCCTAGGATTCTTTACCGCCGAACCGGAAGGCGACCCGATGGAATACATCGATTGGTACTACCGACGGAGCGGCTGCACGTCGTGCAATAAAGCTCAAGAATTTCTCGAACAGAACGAACTTAAACCGCTCACCGAGGTTAACTGCAAGAAGTTCCCACTCGATTCCGAGCAACTCAGAGAGCGCCTCTCCGAGGTGGACCGGGTCGTGGTGACCAGAGGCAAGAAACTGCTAGAACTCGACCCGAAAGGCGATCAGGAAGAGATACTGACTGTGGCGATCGGAAGATCCGGCAACCTGCGAGCGCCTTCGGTTCGCAAGGGCCGGTTGTTGATCGTGGGGTTTAACCATGAAGCCTATTCGTTACTGAAAAGTCTGTGAGGGCGCGCTATGAAGATTGCGCTAACCAGTTCTCGACCGTGAGCCCATCAACCCGCCGAAATTCCCGTTCGTTATCGGTCACGATGATATAGCCAAGGGCCAGTGCTTGGGCCGCAATCAGGAGGTCGTTTCCTCCTATTGGCTGGCCCTTGCTCTCGAGTCTCGTTCGGGCCAGGGCATAGTAGTCGTCGACGGGTTGCTTCAACGGCAGCACATCGAGCACCGATAAGACAGACTCAACCTGTCGCGTCAATCTGCTTGAGCCTTTTTTCGCCGCTCCATAGCGCAACTCAGCAGCTACAACGAGGCTTGTGCAAACGGCGGCCTCTCCTACCTGGCCAATCTTGAGAGCAACAGTCCCTTGAGGGTTCCGAATCAAATGCGACAGAATATTCGTATCGAGTAGAAACCTCACAGGTCAACAGAATCTAAACTCAATTCGTCAATGACCGGAAACTCGTCTTCGATCGGTGACAGTGTGGCTAACAGGGCGAGTAGCGACCGTGGCCGGGCAGGCTCGATGATCAACCGCGTGCCCTCACGAAAGATCATAGCGTCTTCCCCCGGAAGTTCCATCTCCCGGGGGATTCGAACAGCTTGATTCCGGCCGTTGCGGAACAATTTAACGTGGCGCGGCTGGTCCATGGCTCGACCTTAGCATAGGCCATGGCATATGTCTACAGATTCAGCCTGTCCGCTACAGCCCCGGAGCCTCAGTTCGCAAGAGATACTCTGGTATCTTTTCCAGAACCTGGGGCTTCAGGATATACTGTTCACAGACCAGACTGACCCGCGGTGCTCCGCACACCTTGACCTTCTCCACGGAATGCCGGACCGCGCCCGGAAACTCCACCAGGGTGTTTTCCAGGGGTGAAACCCGGGCCACCGGAATACCCATCAGATAAAAGCTGAGCCGTCCCCCCACCAGATCCGAAGGTACTCTGAGATACAGCACCGAGGTCTTTATGGGAAACGGAACTTCGGTCAGTTCTCCCAGGCTGCAGTCGGCGTGAGCGGCCACGTGTTGGCCCAAAGAGATCACCAGGGGATTGATAAAAAAAGCGTTGCAGCGCCCGTCCAGGCTCTTTTCCAGATAAGGACGCAAGGCCGGCATCTCTCGACACGTTCGAAGGATCGAGGAACGACGAAAAACGATCGTGTAGCCGTAGGTCCCTGTTTGCCCTGTATTGAGCGCCTCGGGAGCCAGGTAAGGAGAGTTCAGCACCTCACTTTGGAGAGCCGACAACTCACCCGGAGTCAAGAGGTTCCTGGTCAAGCGATATGGTCTGATCCAATCTAGCAAAACGTAACTCTTCAGGGCCTACCCGACCTGTACTACCCGATTGGCGAGGCGCGTTCCTGGGCGGGCGCTGGCGACTTCTCCTTCTCCATCTCCACTTGAATCGCACCTTCGGATTCGTGCCGATGGCCCTCTTCCGAAGCCCACACTCGAACCTTCAGGTAGCCCCGGGGGGTCACAGAGAATTCCACCCCTCCATCCGGGCCCAGGTCGAACTCCCCCTGGCCTCGCAAGGTGTTCTCCTCCAGGGTGAGCTTCCAGCTTGTATCGCCTTTGCGCAAAGTCAGACTTTGGGGGCTGATCTCGGTACAGGTGGCTCCTTCCACTTCGGTACCGATAAAGCTCATGCCGTAGAAGCTTCGGCGATGAGCGATGCTCTCGGGTTTTTGACATTCCGTCTCGATCAGACCCAAATATTCAGCCGCCTGAATGACCCAGCCAAAGGCGACAAAAATAGCCACGCTCGACTCATACCCTATTTCGTCGACGAAAACCACCTCACCCGGGGGCCATAGGAAGTATTTCGGAACGTTCCGGGGGTTCTGACGCCCTCCGGAGAGAGAGTGCGCAACGGCAATCTGGGCATCAGCTTCAGCCCCGATTTTAGTGAAGCTGAGATAACGAAAGTTTTGTTAAACCTCAAGGCCGTTCAGTAGAGTTCAAACTCCACTCGATGAGATGATCGCAGTGGCAGCGCTGCTCGGCCGAGCACTGGCAGACCAGGTAGATGGTCTGTTCTCGACCCCGTTCAGCCAACGACTTCAAAAGCTCCTGACCTTTAGCAGAAAGCTCGAAACGCTCCGCGAAGCGAACCTCCTGGAAGGCCTGGTTGTGATCACCGCATGATTTACTCAGCTCTTTGAGTTCTCGAACAAGCTCCATGGGGGGTGAAAGCTCGGGAAGATAAGCTGTGATCAACTCCTTGCGTAGAAAGCGTGGATAGTAACGCATCACAACCAGGATCTCTCCATCCTCGAGAGTTACTCGTCCCGACTTGACGTCGGCCACCGAAGCACGCACCAGCACTCACACCCGCTTCGTAAAAATCACTCGCTAAACCTGGTGTACAGGGAAAGCAGCCGGGAAAGCGCAATGGGGTCGGTATGCTGGCCAAGATCCGCACCACCGTACCCAGACCCCAGCCAGACCTGCTGGTCAGGTCTGAACTGCTGGAGCGTTTGCAGCGCCCCATCGTCGTGCTACACGCTCCTGCGGGGTATGGAAAAACCCAACTCCTGGCCGCCTGGCTCGAGCAGCATCAAGAGCGACGCACAGTTGGATACCTGGCGCTCTCACGACTGGGTGAAACCGCTTCGAGCTTGCTGGAGCTTATGTACGTGGCGCTCGCTCGTGGAGAGCAGTTTCAACAAAGCGGTCTGTGGCAGGAGCAAGCCGATGGATTGCTGGAGATCCTCTACTCCCTCGGACCCGTCACCCTGGTGGTCGACGACGTGCACTACCTGGAAGCAGAAACCTCCCAGGCCGATGATTGCGCGCTGCTGCTCAGCTATCTCCTGGACTATCGGCCTCCCGAGTGTAGCTGGATATTCAGCGGGCGGAGCAAACCGCGGCTCGCTGACCTGGAACTCAAGAGCGCCATGGGAGAGGTGGAAACCCTCGGCCCCGGAGCGCTCTCCTTGACCAGAGAGCAACTCGAAGAGATGGCCCCCGGCCGGGGGGAAGAACTCCACCGGCTCACCTCGGGCTGGCCCATGGCCTGCACCGTCTTGCTAAAATCCGACCCTGCTCACTGGAGTGAGCAGCGAGAGCGGTTGGGCCAAAGTCTCTTGAAGCTGGCCACCGCCTCTCTGGGAGCCGAGGCGGTGGATGCCCTGACGGTACTGGGCCTGGTGGGATGGGCCGATCGGAGCTCACTGGAAAGGCACCAACTGTGGGACGTGCTGGAGCCGCTCACTTCCGAGCAAGCGCTGGTCCAGCGGTCCGAGGATGACCGGCTGTCCCTTCACCCTATGTTCTGCGACCACTACCGAGAAGAGGCCGGCGCGGCCCAACGAAACCGGGCCGCGGCTTTGTTGAGCGAGGGAGAGCGAGCCTGGGAAGCGCTGGAATTTTTGAGCGAGCAAGAAGAGCTCACTGAGCATCTGCTGCAACAGGGCGGTACGTTGTTGAAGTCAGGACGTTATCGACTCCTGGAAAAGCTGCTGGAACGAGCGCAATGGCACCCGCAATTGGCCGTCTTAAGAGGCCGGCTCAAGTGGTATCAGGGAGACCCGGCCGCAGCGCTGGAGTGCTTTCAGCAGAGTGCCCAGGCGGCTCTGGCCCAGGGCCAGAACCGCTGGGCGTACCAGGCTTGGAGGGCGGCAGGCCAGCTCTACATCGACGCCGTCTGTCCCACCGAAGCGGTGGATTTCTTGAAGAAGGCCTATCGCGCGCTGGGTCCCGGCGAGCACCAGGAAAAGGCTGAAGTCCTGGAGCTTCTCGCCGAAAACGCGGTCAACCTCGGCCAAGCTGCGCTGGCCCGACGATACCGCGGGTTGGCCCGGCGGTGGGTTCTGCAAAAGCCCGAGGACCTGGCCATCACCGCTCGGCTGTTGCTCCGCTCCGGCAAACTGACCGAGGCCCGGGGGGCAGCCCAGGTGGCCCGGGAGCAGGCAACCCGGGAGGAAGGTCCCCTGGAGGGCCATCGCGATCCCCGGCTGGTGTTGAGCTATCTGCTGGTCCTGGAGGGACTGCCGGAGAAAGCCCTGACTCTGGCCGACGAGGTCCTGCTGGAGGCCGAAGAGAGTGAGGACCGCCGCACCCAGTCGGCCGCTCTCACTCGCAAGGCTCACGCCTGCTTGCTGTTGGAAAAGGGGCCGCTCACTTCAAAAGACGTCCACTCCCTTGCTCTCTACACCCAGGCAGACAGCCTGGCCAAGACCCTGGGGGTGGCTCGACTGCGGGCCGAGCCTCTCATGGGTATAGCGCTCTATCATATCCACACGGGTAATACACCGAGGGCCTACGAGGCCTGTCGCGAGGGCGTGGAGATAGCCCGGCAAAGTGGCGACGAATGGCTCAGCAGCTGGCTTCGTTTTGTGCGAGCGGTGGCTGCCCTGAGCGGCCAGCATCCTTCTGGACAGGAACTCCTGGAAGCCTGTCGGCTCGATTTCAAGCACTGCCGAGATCGCTTTGGCTTTGCCCTCTGCGACGTGTGGCAAGCGGTACACGGCAAACCCGCCTCGGCACTGCTGGCTCGTCACCTCGAGGAGTTCACTTTTCTCCGGGAGAGAGCCTCGCTCTTTGCCCCTCCTCCGGCAGAGGTGGTGAAGCTCTCACCTGCCCACAGAGAGGAGGAGGCCCCCCGCCGCCTGCAGGTGTTCTGCCTGGGCCCCTTGAGCATCTTGCGCGACGGCGAAGCCATACCCGGCAAATCGTTTAAACGAAAGAAAGCCCGGGAGCTCTTCGTCTTGCTATTGGCCTCCCCCGACACTTTCTTCCACCGGGAGGAGCTGGCCGCTCAACTCTGGCCCGAGGCCGGACAAAAGGCGGCCCTGCGAGATTTCCGAGTAGCTCTACACGCTCTGTCCGAAGCCCTGGAACCGGGGCGTCCGAAAAACACCACGGCTTTTTGTATCGAGCGCCAGGAGGAGCGCTATCGGCTGCTGTCCGACAAGCTCAATCTCGATACCTCACGGTTTGAATTGCTAGCGGAGAGCGAAGAGCCTGAGAACTGGGAAAAGGCGGTGCGGCTCTACCGGGGTCCCTTCTGTGAAGACTACCCCTATCTAGAGATCCTGGCGCCCATCCGCCGCCGATACGACGAGCTTTATATGGGGGTGGCCGAACGACTCGCCGAATCCTATTTAGCTCAGGGCAAGGCTCCGGCAGCGGGAGAGCTGGCCCAGAAAGTCCTGGCCTGTGACCCGACCTGGGAGCCGGCTTACCGAGTACTGATGAAGAGTCAGCACCAACTGGGTCACGAACACCTCTTACCCCGCACCTTCACCCGCTGCTTGGAAACCCTGGAAGAAGAACTGGGAGTAGAGCCGGGAGAAGAGACCTTCGAACTGGCCAGGGAGCTACTGGGGGACGGTTTGGCTACCCTGTTGTAGCAGGTTCTGCCGGGTCTTTTTACAAAGACTGGACGGATGAAAACCTTCTATTTATGCTTCTTTTTCTTGACTGGCCTTGCCTTGGCCCAGCCTGACTATCAGACCCAAACCGAGCGACTCAGCCCGGAACTCGAGTCGTTGTACCGCTGGTTTCACGCCCATCCTGAGGAATCTTACAAGGAAGAGAAGACCTCCGAGCGCCTGGCCGCAGAGCTGGAAAAGCTGGGGCTTGAGGTGCACACCGGCATCGGTGGTCACGGTCTCATGGCGATCCTGAAAAGCGGACGAGAAGGCCCGGTTGTTCTCTATCGCGCCGACATGGACGGGCTTCCGGTAACCGAGGCGACCGGGTTGCCATACGCCAGCCAGAACCCGGGGGTCATGCACGCCTGCGGACATGACATTCATATGACCTGCGCGATCGGTACCCTGAGCGTGATGAGCCGCCTCAAGGATCATTGGCGAGGGACCATCGTCTTCGTGGGCCAACCCGCCGAAGAGATGGGAGCGGGCGCCGGTGTCATGATGGCGGACCCCAGATTTGCTCAGGTCCTGGATAGCGTGGGGCGCCCGGAAGCGGCCCTCGCGCTGCACGACTACCCCAGCATCCCGGCTGGTTCGGCGGCGCTGACCTCGGGCTTTGTCACCGCCAACGTGGACTCGGTGGACATCACCATGCTCGGTCGGGGCGGCCACGGGGCAGCCCCCGAAACCACCATAGACCCGGTGGTCATGGGGGCGGAGGTGGTGACCGCGCTACAGACCATCGTCTCTCGCAGTCTGACCCCGGGCACTCGGGCGGTGGTGACCGTCGGGCGATTTGAAGCCGGGACGAAACGAAACATCATTCCCCCCGAAGCTCGCCTGGAGTTGACCATCCGCTCTTACGAAGAAGAGACCCGGCAAAAGATCCTGAGTGAACTCGAACGGATCGCCCGGGGTGTGGCCCAGGCCCACGGGGCACCGGAACCGGTGTTCTACCATCACGCCGACGCTTACACCCCTGCCAGCTTCAACGATCCTACCACCGCCGAGCGACTGCGGCCGGTTTTTGTGGAAGTGTTGGGAGAGGACAATCTCCGGGAGCTTCCGCCCAGCATGGTGGGGGAAGACTTTTCCCGCTATTCCAAAGACCTGAAGATCCCTGGAGTGATGTTCTTGCTTGGAGCCGCCAATCCGCAAGCCTTCGTCGAAGGCAAAGAGTTGCCGCCACTTCATTCGGACAAGTTTGCTCCCGACTACCCCTTGACTCTCAAGACCGGGGTCAACCTGACGGTGGCTTCACTCCTTGAACTCCTGAAGTAACGCCAGGAAAATAGGTTTGAGTTTTCTCTTTTTTAGACTGAAAGAGCTTTATGCTCCCCCACCCTACTGGGCTCGACAGTTCCGCGAGCGGCTTATCGAAAGCGGGTACCACGAGGAGCGACTACGCCCCCTGCAGGGCGAATTCAGCGACCCTCGGCAGTCGTTGGTGGCTATGCTCTACAACTGTTCCAAATCGAAAGAGCCATGCGCGGTCCTGGCCCGCCTGTGGCTGATGTCTCAAAAGGTCGCTCCTCAAGAACTTGAACCGATTCTGGGTAAGAAGTTGCTGGAGTTTCTGGGAGACTGGGGCCTGCTGGTGGAGCACGACGGTGGGTTGGGCGGCAGCGTCGACATCCACCCTTGCCTGGGGCGATACTTCCTGACCGATCGAGCGATCGGACTCCAACGGGATCTGCAGTCGGTTTATCACCTGGGCGGAGACAGCTACGCCCTGGCCTGGCTGGCCCCCCGGCTCCCCTTTCAAAGGGGCCTGGACCTGGCCACCGGGTCCGGGGTCCACGCAGTGCTTGCCGCCGAGCATACAGCCGAGGTTCATGCGGTGGATATCTCCCAACGTGCCCTGGACTTTGCCACCTTCAACGCGACCCTCAACGAGACCCGGACGATCACTTTCCATCTAGGAGATATTTACGAAGTCTTACCTGAGACCCAATTCGACTTCGTTCTATCCAACCTGCCCTGGGTACCAACCCCGGACGAGCCGATGGAGTTGTATCGGAGCGGGGGCTTAGACGGCGAGGTGCTTATCCGACGTATGGTCCAGGGGCTTCCCGGGAGATTGCAGGTAGGTGGTTGGATGGCAAGTTACATCGAGTATCCCAAGTACGCTCACGACACCTATCTCGAACGCGTGAAAGGCTGGTTAGGAGACGGTTCTTGGGGCATTGTCTTGATGAATCTAAGACACTTCACCAACGCAGGATACATCATGCCCCACGTGGTTTCTCATTCTCCGCCGGACCTCTCCTCCGAGTTCGCTTCCTGGATGGCTTCCTACGAAGGGGCCGGGATTCAGGGCATGGGCTGGGCCATGCTCTATGTCAAACGGCTGGAGCATGGAGAGAGTTGGAGTGTCGTGGTGGAAGCTGATTTTCCGCTAACCCCTCAACACTGGGTCGGAGAATGGCTACAAGAATTAGCCAGGGCGCACGAAGAGCCCCCCGCTTTGCACGGTGTAGCCCGCCTGCACCAGGATCTTTGCCTTCTCCACGATCCCTGCAACGATACCTGGAGAGCCGAATGGCCGACGCGGTGTTTGAAACCCGTGGAGCTAGCCTCGGACGACGGAGCGCAACTCTTCCAACTCTCCAAAGGGGAGCCCCTGGATGCCCCTCGACTTTCCCACCTGAGAAAGCTTGGGCTCTTCGCGGGATCCTGAATTTATGGAAAATGGCAACCTGAAAAAATGATCCTACCGCGATAGATCGAAAGCTCATCGGTGGGGTGTTCGATCTGACCGTCGATTTTGATTTCATACCGGCTCCGCTGGCGATCTTCGATTCAGACTTCAGTCCGAAATCGGTCAACCACGCCTACCGGACAACCTTCGGCCCGCAAGTTCTCGACGCCCATCGCAGCTGGCTCGAAAAGCATCGAAGCGGAGACCATATCAGCCGCCTCGATTGCGGGGATTTGCTGGTGTCTTTCGATGCTGAAACCCAATCCATGCGGGAGCGTGCGGCGCTTTCCAGTCAGGCTATGGCTCTCTCCCAGGTGGGGGCATGGCGATATCATTTACTCAGCGGCCGGCTGGAGTTTTCTCCGGAGATCTATCAGGTGTTCAGTTTTCCCCCGGAGCAGGAGATCAACGCCCAATCATTCGCCCCCGTTTTCAGTAAAGAAACCTTGGAAATACTCAATAAGCACTGTGACGCCACCATCCAGACCGGTGAAGAGTTTCACATTGAGCTACCCTTTAACTCTCCCCTCGATGGAAAATGCCGGTGGATTCGAAGCATCGGCCGAGCAGAGTACGCCGATGGTGTTTGCATCGCCCTTTCAGGCGCGGTCCAAGACATCACCGAAAAGCGCGAGACCGCCGAAAGCCTGGCCGAATTGGTCCGAAAGTTCGGATTTGCCCAGCAGTCCTCCGGGTTCGGGGTCTGGGACTATCATCCCGAATCCAAGGTGTTGCATTGGGACGACGCCCTCTTCGCCCTGTACGACGTGGACAAAACCGGCTTTCAAGCCGGCTTTCAAGACTGGGCGAACTGTGTCTTACCGGACGACCTGGCGGCTACGGTGGCCCAACTACAGGATGCCGTTCGGGGTAATTCTGAGTTTGATACGGAGTTTCGTATCGTTCTGAAAGACGGGCGGATCCGATGGCTGAAGGCCACCGCTCACGCCACTCGAGATGCAGAAGGTCGGGCCCTGCGGATGGTTGGTTTCAATTACGACATCACCAACATCAAGAAAGTCGAAGAGGAGCTCCGGGCTTCCAACGTGCAACTGGAAGCCAGCAACCACCGGCTGGAAGAACTGGCCGCCTCCTCGATGGCCGCCAGCCGGGCCAAGAGTTCGTTTCTGGCCAATATGAGTCACGAGATCCGGACCCCCATGAACGGAGTGCTGGGACTGACCACTGTGCTACTAGAGACGGAGCTTACTCCCCAGCAGAGGGACTCGGTCGACATCATTCGCAAGAGTGCCGAGGCCCTCCTCATCTTGATCAACGATCTCCTGGACTTTTCTAAGGTAGAATCCGGAACCGTCCGGTTAGACCCTGAAGAGGTTGATATTCGCGATGCCGTGGACGATCTGGTGGAGTTCCTGGCCTTGGAAGCGCAGCGCAAAGGTCTCGATTTCTTCTATCGAGTCAATGCCAACGTTCCGCGCCTGGTCAAGCTCGACCCGGGTCGCTTGAGACAGGTCCTGATCAACCTCGTCGGCAACGCTGTCAAATTTACCCAGGAAGGCTCGGTCACCCTACTGTTGGATTCCGAGCAAGGAGAGCTCCTCTTCAAAGTCCGCGACACCGGCCCCGGCATTGAGCCGGCCGAGCAGTGCAAAATCTTTGAACCTTTCACCCGGGGCAAGGCCCTGACCAGCGCGGGAGGTACCGGTCTGGGGTTGGCCATCTGCAAGAGGTTGGCCGTCCTTATGGGAGGCAAGCTTCTGATGGAGAGCCGCCCCGGTGCGGGTACTTCGTTCTTGTTGAAAATCCCCAGCATCCCGGTGGAGCAGGACCACACCTCCAGGCCGCTGCAAGGAATGAGGGTCGCCATCACCGGCGGAAAGCCGAAAGAGCGGCGAACGCTATTGCAGAACCTCAGGTTTCTTGGGGCAGAGGTCACAGACCAGCAAGCCGATATCGAGATCCTGTTCCAGGGGGCCACCTCTGTTTTTCCGGAGGCAGTCCGGTTTCTGGTGGTGCTCGCCTGCGACGCCGCCAAATACGCCGATGTGACCAATCAGGGGTTTCGAGGCGTGGTGACCAGGCCGTTCCGCCGGCGCCCCCTGGAGTCCCTCCTGTCCAGCGCGCACGAGGCAATAGCGGAGGTTGGAGACCCGAGAGAGTCGGTCCCCACCTACACCGACCGATATCGCGTGCTGCTGGTGGAAGACAATCTCGTAAATCAAGAAGTGGCGGCCAAAATGCTGGCCAAGATCGGGTGTTCCTACGACACGGTGAGCAACGGCGAGGATGCCCTGGCTGTATTGAACGAGCAGAAGTACGATCTGATCCTCATGGATCTGCAGATGCCCCGGATGGACGGATTTGAGGCCACGGTCAAACTCAAAACCGAGTCGAGCTACAACCTGAACACCGACACTCCGGTGGTGGCGCTCACGGCCCACGCCACCAAAGAGCATCAGGAGCGGTGCTTCGACGTGGGGATGGCCGACTACCTGACCAAGCCGCTGCGGCTCAACGACCTTCGACGGGTCTTTCAGAAATGGATGCCGGTCCATGGCGAACCAGCCAGAGCGGTTCAGGCTGAAACCAGTAGATAATACCAACGGGCAGGACTCTCCCGCCTCTGCGTGAACCGCCGGTCGTTATGTTAAACGCCGGTATCGTAGGCCTACCCAACGTGGGCAAATCCACGCTCTTCAATGCTCTGACTTCCTCCTTCTCAGCCGAGAGTGCGAACTATCCGTTCTGCACCATCGAGCCTAACACCGGGGTGGTCAAGGTCAACGACCCCCGACTTTATGTGCTCAAAGAGATCGCCCAGACCCAGAAAGTTATCCCGGCGGTCTTTGAGTTCGTGGATATCGCCGGTCTGGTCAAAGGAGCCTCCAAAGGCGAAGGACTGGGCAACCAGTTTCTGGCCAACATTCGGGAGGTGGATGCGGTGGTGCACATGGTGCGTTGCTTCGAGGACGAGAACATCCAGCACGTGGAAGGCTCGGTGGACCCGGTGCGAGACGTGGAAACCATCATGATTGAGCTCTGCCTGGCCGACGCCGCTTCCATCGAAAAGCGCATGCCCCGGCTGAAGAAAGCTGTTATGGCGCGCGACGCCGAAGGCATCGCCGAGAAAGAGCTTTACGAGAGAATTCTGCCGATCGTGGAAGAGGGCCACACCATCAAGATGGCCGACTTCAACGAAGAAGAGCAAAACATTCTGAAACGCTCCGGTCTCTTGTGCGTGAAACCGATCCTTTACGTTGGCAACGTGGCCGAAGAAGATCTGGCCGATCCCAGCGCCAACCCCCACTACCGGGCGCTTTCGGAGTTGGCCGCTTCGGAGGGACGACCGATCGTGCCGATCTCGGCTCAGATCGAGGCCGAACTCCAAAGTCTGGAAGAGGAAAAAGAGAAACAAGACTATCTGGAAAGCTTGGGGGTGGAATCTTCGGGGGTCGACCAACTGATCCAGGGCGCGTTTGCCTTATTGGGGTTGGAAACCTACTTCACCGCCGGGGAAAAAGAAGTCCGCGCCTGGCCCTTCAAAGCTGGCTCAAAGGCTCCCCAGTGCGCCGGAATCATCCACACCGACTTCGAAAAAGGTTTCATTCGTGCCGAAGTGACGGCCTACGACGACTACGTACGATTAAACGGCGAGAAGGGCGCTCGAGAAGAAGGCGTGCTGCGCCTGGAAGGCAAGGAGTACGTGGTGAAAGACGGGGATGTCATGCATTTCCGATTCAACGTCTGATGTGCGGGATCGCTGGAGCCTTCGATCTGGAGGCCCGGCGGGATTTCTCAGCACAAAGACTATCGCTCATGGGTGCCGCCATCCGGCACCGGGGCCCGGACGAATCCGGTTCCTTCCTCAGAGGTGGAGTGGCGCTTCACAATCAACGGCTCTCCATCGTGGATCTCCAATCCGGTGGTCAACCGATCTACAACGAAGATCGAACCGTGGTGGCCGTTTTTAACGGAGAGATCTTCAACCACCTGGAGCTTCGCCAGGAACTCGAAAAAAAGGGCCACCAGTTTCGCTCCTCCACCGACACCGAGGTCCTGGTGCACCTGTGGGAGGAGCACGGGCGTTCGCTGGTGGATCATCTGGAGGGTCAGTTTGCCCTGGCCATCTACGACAGCAACAAGCACTCTCTCTTTCTAGCCAGAGATCCTTTTGGTGTCTGCCCGCTCTTTATCCACCGAACCGCCGACGGCTGGCTGCTCTTCGCTTCGGAGATCAAGGCTCTGCTGGCCTCGGGGCTTCTGAAAGCTGAATTGGACCCTCGCGGGGTGGATCACATCTTCACTTTTTTTGCCATGGGTACCCGACGAACGATGTTTTCCGGGGTGGAGTCACTTCCCCAGGGCCACGCCCTGCTGATAGCGCGGGACGGATCGACAGAAGAGTTTCAGTTCTTCGATCACGACTTTCCGGAGCAAGGCCGGGAGCGCGGCGGAGACCCCGATCAGTTGGCTGGCGAGTTCGGTGAGCTTCTGCAGTGCTCGGTGGAGCTTCGACTGCGCGCCGACGTGCCGGTGGTCAGCTACCTCTCGGGCGGGGTCGACAGCAGCCTGGTGGCCCGTCTGGCCGGCGACGTGTTGGCCGGACGAGGCCAGAAGCTAGAGACCTTTACCATCCAGATACCAAACCCCAGGCTCGATGAAACAGAACTGGCCTTACGAACCGCGCAGTTACTCGGGACTCACCCCCTGACCATAACCTGCGGAGATAAGGAGATCGCCGAGACCTACCCGGCCCTCATCGCCAGCGCCGAAACTCCGGTCATCGACACCTCCTCGGCCGCCTTGCACCGCCTGGCCGGCAAGGTCAGAGAGTGTGGATACAAGGTCACCCTGACCGGTGAAGGAGCCGACGAAGCGCTGGCCGGCTATCCCTGGCACAAGTATTCCAAGCTCTTTCGATTCTTGGACCGGATCGGACTCCAGAATCGCTGGCGCAAGAGATTCACCGGACGCGCAGGCCGGGGGCGTCTGCCCTGGGAGTTTTATCAGCAGCGCTACCAACGCCTGGGCGGCTATCACGCTATGAGCGATCTCTATGTTTTTTGCGGTCTCTCCGGTTCTCGTCTCTTTCACAACGACTTTCTGGATCAGATTCATCGGGCCGGACTCGATGCTACCGCCGATGTGGAATTGCCCCTGGAGAAGATGAAACAGTGGGATCCCCTCAACCGCTCCCTCTACCTGGGCTACAAGATCATGCTGGCCGGTCTACTCATGACCCACAAAGGCGATCGACCGGCTCTGGCCCACGGAGTGGAGGCTCGTTTCCCCTTTTTGGATCGAGAGCTGATCAGGTTCTGCAACAGTCTGGCCCCCGACCTCAAGCTTCGGGGCTTTCAACAGGACAAGTTCTTGCTCCGGAGGTTTGCCCTGAACCACCTCGACCCACAGGTGGCCAGGCGCCCCAAGCATATCTTCCGGGCCGCCTACGCCGGGAGTTTTCTGAACCCGACACAACCTTACGTGGAGCAACTCCTTTCCGAGGAAAGCCTGAAGAAAACCGGCCTCTTCGATGAACCCACGGTCCGGCACTTTCAGCAGGTCCTGTCCAGGCCGCACTTACGCTGGGGCCCCCATATGCTCAAGGAGGTCGGTATGGTTGGGGTCATCTCCACCCAACTCTGGCATCACTTGTTTCTAGGCAGTGACCTTTGCGAACTTTCCCCCTGGAGCCCACCCAGCCAGATCAGCGCCCAAACACAGCCCGAACAAAAATTATCATAGAGAACGTAATTTCGATCTATATTCCCTAAAGGAATTGTTTCGCCCATCTAAAATTTTACCTGATGGAATGGCTAGCAAATCCAGAAATCTGGATCGCATTGATAACTCTGACGGTTCTTGAAATCGTCCTCGGCATCGACAACATCATCTTTATCTCCATCATCGCCGCCAAGCTGCCCAAAGAGGAGCAGCCGCGAGCCCGCAAGTTAGGCCTTCTTATGGCCATGGGCACACGGATTTTGCTGCTGCTCACTCTGAGTGAGATCGTTCGACTCACCAATCCACTTTTTACGGTTCCCTATTGGGGCAAGTCGTTTTCCGGGAGAGATCTCATCCTCTTCTGCGGCGGTCTGTTCCTACTCTACAAGTCGACCCATGAGATCCACGAGAAGATGGAGGGAAGCGATCACGATCAGGATGGGACGGCCGAGCACGCCACTGCAAACAGTTTCGGAAAGGTCCTGCTCTCCATCGCTGTTCTGGATATCGTGTTCAGCCTGGATTCGGTGATAACCGCGGTGGGAATGGTCAAGGACGTCGAGGTCATGATCGCGGCGATCGTCATCGCCGTGGGCACCATGATGCTGGCCGCCGAGTCGATCGCCGAGTTCGTCGAGGAGCACCCCACCGTGAAAATGCTGGCCCTCTCGTTCTTGCTCCTGATCGGCCTGAGCCTGGTAGGCGAAGGTCTCGGCCACCATATACCCAAGGCCTACATCTACTTCTCCATGGGCTTCTCGGCCTTCGTGGAGTTTTTGAACCTCAGAGCCAAGAAAAAGCGGGATCCCGTGCGCATCCACCAACCTCGACTGTCGGACATCGAAAGGGCTGAACGAATTTCCCAAGACCAGGTCTAAGGCTGCAACCCGTCTGCAACAATCGCGCCCTAGATTCAGGGCATGGAAACTCTACAACCTTCTTTCACCAAGATATCCCGCTGGAACAGTATCATCAGCGGCCGGGAAACCGTGGAAATCGGTCGAACACCCAAAGAGGTCGTCTATCGGAGAGACCTCCTGACCCTCTACCGTTTCGAGCGAGAAACTCCGGCCACTTGCGAGCACCCGATTCTCATTTCCTACTCTCTGATCAACCGGCCGGCGGTCATGGATCTGCTGCCCGGACGGAGCGTCGTGGAGAAACTGCTGGAAGCCGGCTTCGAGGTCTACCTCATCGATTGGGGGGTACCCACCGCCCTGGACTATCATGCGGGGCTCGACACCTACATCAACCTTTATCTTCGAATCGCCCTGAAAGAGACGCTGAAGCACTCCGGTCGCTCCGAACTCCACCTCTTCGGTTACTGCATGGGCGGCACCCTGGCCGCCATCGCCACCGCGCTTCGGCCCCGTGGCGTCCGCAGCCTGGCGCTGTTGGGCACGCCTCTGAACTTTCGATCCGAGGAACTCCTCTACCGCTGGAGCGCCGACCCAAGCATCAACAAACCGGAACAGTTGGTGGAGGCCTGGCGAGTCGCCCCGGCCTGGAACTTTGAGTCGTTCTCTCTCTTGACCCTAGAGCGCAAGCCGGAGATGCTGAAGGCCCTCTACAACCGCCTTGAAGACGAAGGGTTCGTGGAGTCCTACATGGCCATGGAGCGCTGGGTGGGAGACAATATCCCCATGGCCGCCTCCGTCTTCCAGGAGTTCGTCCGAGGCTGCTTTCTCAACAACGACCTCATTGAAGGCCGGATGGAAGTGGGAGGCAGACGGGTCGACCTGAAATCTATTACGCTCCCCGTTCTTGGCATCATCGGCGAGGCCGATCACCTGGTCCCCCCGGAAACCACCGGGATCGACCACGATCTTTTCCCCAACGGAGAGTTCCTCCGCTTTCCTTCCGGCCACGTGGGCCTTTCCGTCAGCAGCAAATCCCACAGCGCCCTCTGGCCTCAGGTCTGCAACTGGCTCTGCAACCAGGACGCAACCGAAAACAAATAGACTAACCTTAGTCACAAATCTGGAGAATACAAATGATCAACGGAACCGCAGAACAATTTCAAAAATTTGTCACCGATTATAACAACATGATGATGGACGGTTGGTCCAGTTGGACCAAGCAGACCATCCAGTCGGATGCCTTCACCTCCGCTTCCGGAGCCTTCATGGACTGGTCGCTGGCCACCCACAAAATGATGAGCGAACTCTCGGGTCAGGTTATGGAAAGCCTGGATGTCCCCAAGCGCTCGGACCTGGCTCGGGTTTCTGCTCAAGTCCAGTCCGTGGAGAGTCGGTTGCTGGATCAGCAGGACAGTCAGGAAGAGTTGCGGGAGCTTCTCATGACCATCATCCAGAAGATCGATAACCTGCCCGCCCCGGTACCTGCTCCAGAGCAGGCCACCACGGTCGAGCCGGCAACGGAAAAGAAGCCTGGCACCAGCAAGGCCTCGGCCACCGGCAAGGTGCGAAAAACCCCCAAGAAAGAGAGCCGCTAGAGCATGAAGAGCGTAGAGATGAATCCCCTCGGGTTTGCCATGGATTCCTGGGTCAAGAGCCTGGGCTCCCTGTGCTGGGCCCAGGATCAAACCGACCAGCTCGTCTCCTCCTGGATGTCCCAGGGCAAACTGGCCCGGGAGCACGGCTGCGAAGTGGCTCGCCAACTGGCCGAGCAGGCCAAACGAAATCAGGTTGAACTGCAAAAGTTCATCCACAACAGTGTGGCCCTCTCCATGGAGACCATGCAGACGCAGCATCAGAAACAGATGTCAGAAATGAAAGATCAGGTCGTTCAGATGGGGCGATTGATGGATGAGCTATCCCGCAAGGTGGAAACGAAATAGAAGGATCAGGATGCTCGTGCTGCAAATCGCGCGGCGTGGAGACCTACTCGCTTAGCTTTTTACCGGTGGCCGCCACCCCCGAGGCGGCCACCGAACTTTCAGCCATGGCCCGGCGAACTTTCGCCGAGACCTTCCGTCACTACGCAGCAGACGATCTGGAGAGCTATCTGGGTGAGCGGCTCAGCCCGGCCGCCCTGGCCACCGAGCTTCAAGCTAGCGAAAACTACTTCTACTTCATCCTCTGCAACGAAGTCCGAGTAGGCTATCTCAAATGGATCTATCCCTCCACCAAGTACCTGGATGTACTACCGGGCAACTGGCAAAACCCATTTCTCCTGGAACGGCTCTACTTCTTGCCCGAGCATCTGGGCCGGGGGCTGGGCTCGGTAGCCCTGGCCTTTATAGAATCCTGGGCCAAACACCAGGCCGGAGCCGACATCCTTTACTTGAGCGTGTGGGATCGCAACTATCGGGCCCAGGCTTTTTATCAAAAGCACGGCTTTCAGACCATGGCCTCCTTCGAGTATCCGGTGGGAGAAGAGATCGACCACGAACTTCTCTACGCCAAGCGTTTGAATTCGAGAGCCACTGTCAAAACAGCATCTCCATAAACTTCCGACGCACCTCGGGGCCAGTCTCTCGAAAGGTCTCAAAACGAACCGTCTGGTCCGGATGGTCCGGGTCAAACTCGATCCCCCAGAGCGGCTTCAAGGAGGTGGGCAGCATAGCGTATCGCCCATCACCGATCAGGTTGGAGCGCTCCGGTCCCCGAATGATGAACCCTTCGGAGAGGTGTGCGAAACGATGGAGCGAGCTGTACAACGGGGTACCCTGCAGAGCGGCAAAGTCTCGTTCCAGCACCACCAGTTCCGCTGCGTTCCCCTCAAACACTTCGGCCGGACCCAGCAACCTGGTCCTCACCCCGTCGGTATAGACCTCCTCGCCGTGGATGTAGGTGACTCTCCATAAAAGCTGATTTCCCAGCGTCGGCTTGACCACGTAGCGCTCCACCGAGTGGCCCCGCGAATCCCAGAGCCCCCGGGCCGTATCCAGAGCCTGGAACTGGCGGTAGCCTCCGTGGGTCAAGAGCAAAAAGAGCCAGCCTAGGGCCAGCGCAGCCCAGCGGCGCTGCTGACGGACCAGAAAAGCCACCAGAAACGCTGTCATACCCAGGGTGGTGAGCGGCTCCACCACCGGGGTGAGATTCCAGGCCAGACGAGCCTCAGAAAACGGCCAGAGCAATTGCGTCCCGTAGCTGGTGCAGGCGTCGAGCAGACCTGCCCCGGCAAACCCGCACAAACAGGCCAGATAAAGCTGCAGCCGAGAAAGCCTTCCCCGCATCGGCAAATACAAAATCAGTGTAGCCAGCAGCGCCCCCACCGGAATAAAGAGAAACGAGTGGCTAAACTGGCGGTGGAACTCCAGTTGAAAAAGCGGATCGTCCGCACGACTCAACAACACATCGAGATCCGGCAACAACGCTGCCACGAAACCCGCACAAGCAGCCGGCCTTGAAGAGAAAAGCGTGCCCGCGGTGGCGGCACCCACCAGACCGTGAGTCAAAGGATCCACGAAACAGCCTTCCGCCGGTCGTTTTACTCCCCCTTTTTTTGAGAAACCCTCGGTGGTCACCGCTTCGCCCTGCTCTACGGAGTGGAGCCGACGGGCGCGGTCCAATCTGATGCGCCTCAGAATAAATTTCCTCAGGACCGGGTAGAACGGAATCCTAAACTATAGAAATGAAAGTGACCAGAATGTTGAGAAGAGCCGCATGCATAGCTATGTTGGCGCTGGCCGCCACGCTCTCGGCGGGGGCCGACGACCTTAGAAACCTGATTGAGAAGCGGGAAGATTTTCTTTCCCAGCAACAGCTTCAGACGGTGGTGGAATATCTAAAGCAACACCCAGCGGCCGCCAACGCCGAAATCACTCGTCTGTACGGCACCGGTACCAATACTCCACTAAACGAAGCGCTATCCCTGGGTGACGTGGGGCTGGTTTCGGTGCTGCTGGAACACGGAGCCGACCCCAACAAAGCCAGTGGACAGATCCAGGCCAGCCCTCTTCAGTGGGCGCTGAACGACACCATCGACCCGGCCAAGATCGCCGAATCGGTCGCCCTCCTGATCGCCAAAGGGGCGGACCCGAACCTCAGCGATCAGCGAGACAGCACCTCGCTCGATACCTGGGCGGCCCGTCGCTCCTGGTGCCAGGATCCATCCTACGTCCGGATTGGAGTGATGCTGCTGGAGGCCGGGGCCCTGATTGAAGGAGACCCAAACGCCCCTGGCACCCCACTCATGGTAGCGACCATCAATAGCAACCCCGTGGCGGTTAAAATGCTACTGGACCAGGGTGCCGATCCGGACCGCGAAGCTCTCCTCGGCACGGCTCGATCATTAGCGGAGAATGAAGCTCAAAACGGTACACCCGAAGCGAGCCAGGTTCTAGCGCTCATCAAAAAGCACTGACCCACTTCTTGCCGTCCCTGTCCACCACCCGGCAAACTTCAGAGCGCTCAGCATAACTCTGCAACTCCGGTATCTGCAGTCCGGTCTCTGCCTGCAAGTCCGGCAGGATGGCCTGCAGCGCCACCTCGTCCTCTCCCTGAAGCCTCTCCCGGAGACTCTCGTCCACGATCTCCTGGGTGGTAGGTTCGGAACGAAATTTCGGACTCGAGGCTTCCCGCCAATCTCGCCGCAGGCCGGCATAGAGCCTGCCTCCTACCCGCTCCCGCACGACAGCAGGATGGTAACGCAGTATAGAGGTAGCCACCCGATACGGCACCCGGGCGACCTCCTGGATGTGGAGCCCCAGCACGCGGAACGGTACTGAGTTATGAAAGCTCTGAGAGAAGTACTGTTCGATGAACTTACCGAGCTTGATCTGTTCGGGAGTCAAGGACTCACAACGGGGAACCGTTTCATCTCCCGCTGCGAGAACCATTTCCCTATCGGAGTGAGCGGTACCCGGCATAAGATCTAGAAACAACTCGGCTGAACACCGAAGCTTGATGAATCGTCGATAGAATGTCTCCCGGATCAACTCCACCCGGGCCGAGCCTCCCTGGGTACTGAGAAACTTCTGTAGTTGTTCGCAGGCAGACTTGAAAGCTTCCACCTCCTCTGGACTGTGGGAGTGAAAGACAAAATCTTCCCCCAGGATGGTCGCCCTGGAAAGCTCCAGCCACTCCTCGAAGAGCCGGAAGAGGCCATCCGGTGAGAAGGCTTCCCACCCCAGCTCGGCGTGAAGCTTAGCGACATAGTCCGCAAGCTTCATGACCGGGTCCCTTCGAGCTGTCTGGATCGCTTCAAAGACGGTCTGGCAAAGCTCCAAAAGAAGTGGATGGAGGTGCTGTTGGTGAAATCGACCGGACAGCAGGAGCGCTCTCAAGACTCGTTTCCCTTGAATCTCGATCTGCCGCACCGCCTGCCTGGTCAACTGATAATCTTCGGTGATTTCGTCTCGGCTTTGACAGGGGGTCTGGATCAACCCCAAACGGCGTTGGACGATATCCCAATCCCGCTCGGAGCCTCGCCAAATTTCACTCAGGATTCGTGGAAGCTGCTTCCAGAGTTTCGGCGAAGAGTCACTATCCAGCGTTTTGGGTTCAAAGGCTGCGGTCCGATTGGATCGCCCCCACTCCCGAGGTTCGGAGCGTCGCTCGACCGAATCCCCGTGAAAATTCTCGCTCAAAGTGCGATACGCCCATTCGATCCGCTCCAACCGATCCAGGGCCAGGCTCTGAAATGCTACCCCGAGCCGGGCCAGGCCGGCCGGTGAATACTTCTCTTTCGCGGATTGATAGGCTCTCTGAATCTGGGTCTGGTCGGCATCTGGCGGCACCCCGAGCAAAAAGAAGGCATCCTCTCGCTGCCCGGCGGCCTCCAACAGGCGAGCCTGGACCTCCCTCTCGGAAAGCCCCATCGTGCGTCCGATCCGGACCAACTCGCGCCTTTCCGATTCCACCAACTCATCGTCTGCCATGGCGATCCGCAGAGCCGCCGAAAAGAGCAGGTCCCGGGCCGACTCCGGGAGTCTCTCGAGGGTGTCCCGGAGGTGAGCCTCGGGTAGTTCTTCGACCGTGAAGCGGACCATGGCTTTCTGGATTCCAGCCAATCGCTCCGCAGAGAGAGACAACTGGTCGGCAAAAAACGACAGAACCAATTCCATCTCTTGCTCCAGGATCTTGTGGTCGGCTCGAACCACCGACATCAGGATGATCAGGGCGGCTTCATCCGCCTCGGCGGGAAAGGCTTTCATCGAGCTCAGCGCTCCTTATAAAGCTTGGCCAGATCGTTTCGAAGGTCTTGGATCTCAAGCAAGATCGACTGGTTGCTCATCTGGACCTGGGCCAGCAGCGCGTAATACATGGTAGCCAGAAATCGTACATCCACCGGGACCAGTTGATCGCCTGCCTCCCGAGCCTCGGTCAGCATCCGGCCCAACTCCTCGTGAAGCTCCACAAAGCCGTCTCGCAGCGCCGGGTCGGCTCGGAACCCCTCTATCCTCCAACCCACGTCGGGCCACCACTGCTCGTCGCTGTTCATCTTTGTAGAGTTAATCAGGTAAAGCGCGGGGCCCTGCCCACATTCAGGATCCAAAAGTTTACATTCTAGAAACGAATCCTTCAGGTAATCTTCGTGGCATTCCACTCCGGGCTGGCATAATCCTAACTATGAACCACCTAGTCCTTAATGAAATTGAAATCAGAATTGTCCACAACCGCCGTCGTCGCCGTCGCATCCTCTCGAAACGCCGGGGCTAATATCTCGCAATTTAACATAACTGTAACGGTCACAGCCTACTAAAGAGGTAGACTAACGTTATGCTAATCCGTGGGAAAACTCTGGCCGTAAACAACACGCCGGGTTCGGGCGCCAGGCCCGGACCCGTTTCTCAGCCCGTGTATGAGATCGCCCGGACCTTGCCCTCGGACACCTGGGAGCAGACGGAAGTCATCCGGGACCGCGACCCCCTCTTCGTCCAACGCGATTTCCACCCCCGCAGCAAGCACCGCGATCCAAGAGTCATCGAAGCCTTCGGAACCGACACTCCCCATTCCGGGGATGCGCTGCTCCACTACGCGGGATCGCCCCGGGGAGAAGGGGGAAAGACTCCCGTCTTGCTGGTCCACGGAGCCAACAAGAACGGTCACTTCTTCTGGGATCCCAAAGAAGACGGTTCGGACAAAGGGCTGGCCCAGCGCCTGCGAGACGAAGGCCACGATGTCTACGCCCTGACCTTCGCCCACAATCAAGACGACAACTTCGTGTGGGCCGAGCAGATCGCCAACGCGCTGGCCGAAATCAAAAAAGATACCGGGGCCGATAAGGTGGACCTGGTGGCTCACTCCAAAGGCGGAGTGGCCGCCCGCATCTACACCTCCGAGGTTCGCAAGGAGGGTGTCGAATCCACCCCTTATCAAGACGATGTGCGCCGGATGGTCCTGGTGGGAGCACCCAACAAAGGGGTCGACTATACCTTCCGCCATCCCTCGGCCAACTACGCCCTGCTCAATAAGTCGGATGAGCCGTTTCTGAACGCTCCAGTTTCCTGGGAAAAGATGGGAACCTGGCCGTTTTCCAAAGACGTGAGTAAGATGGGGTACAGCGCTGACAGTCCGGACTACTTTCCCGGCCAGCGTCAGCTTTTGGCGGACCTTTCTAGAGACTACCCGTTGAGCGTGATGGAGCCTGATTGGTACACCACTTATCACGGCGGAACCGGATTCAACAGCGTATCCAAAGGGATCCGTTTCTACGTGGAGCAGGGCGAAAACGTGATCGCCCGCCTCAATGAGAATCCGCCCGACGCGGAGGTCGAAGTGGCAGTGCTGGCGGGCAATCGAGCCAACATTCCGGGCATCCTCAACGAATACACCGGCCCGTCCGACGGGCTCGTCTTCGTGGAGTCGGCCCTCAGCATGCCGGTCGGCACCAACCTGGTAGCCCAGGACGTCCTGCCCCTCCACCACAAAGCCCTGATCTCCGAAGAAGCCGGGCAAGACTGGATCGTAAAAGCGGTCGAAAACGATAGACCGAAAGCCGGAGCCGATATCCAGCAGGTCCTCAACGCGGCCACTTCCGACTGGAAATCGGACAAAGTCCAGCAGCAGGCGATCGAACAGATCGCGAGCCTGGCTCAGAAGTCCGACCAACCGGACCACCCCATCCTGCCGATGGTGTAATCGGCCCCGGCACGCTGATCCACCTCTCCGACGGGCCTCAGTTGCTTCGCTTGGCTCCTCCCGGGGGGGAATCCCAACCTCAAAGGAGATCGCTATAACGATCAAAAACTACCAGATCATGAGCGATATGCCGATCATGTCTTCCGGGGAATGCCTAAGTGTCTTGGAAAGATGGAATAGCTGGGGTAGCGCGCACTTTGGGCCCAGCCAGCCGCGGAGGGTCTTGAAGGACATCGAACTGTTCTTGGAGTCTCCCGAAGTTGTGGCCCTGATCGGGCCACGCCGCGCGGGGAAGACCACCTTATTTCACCAACTGATGAGCAAGCTCGGTGAGCCCGCCGAAGCCTGCTTGCACGTTAACTTTGAAGAGCCTGGGCTTGCGCCCTATATCCGCGTCGGCTTGCTGGATCGGCTCTACGAAGTTTATCGAGAAAGGGTCTATCCTGTAGGTCGCGCTTTCCTGTTTCTCGACGAGATCCAGGTGATCCCTGAGTGGGAGCGGTGGGTGAGAGCCCGCAATGAGCGAAATGATGTTAAGATCTTCGTCACTGGATCTTCCTCGGCCCTGATGTCTCGAGAACTGGGGACGCTGCTCACCGGCCGCCACGTCACTTTTAAAGTCATGCCGCTTGACTTTGCGGAGTTTCTTCGTTTTCGCAATATCGAACTTCCCGCCAGACCAGAGCTGGTTTCTTCGGTACCCCAGATAGCTCACGCTCTGGAAAACTATCTCAAGTGGGGAGGCTTCCCTGAAGTCGTCTTAGCTGAACACGACCGGCGACGCCAACTTCTTCTCGAACAGTATTTCTCCGATATCCTATTCAAGGACGTGGCCCTACGATATCAGGTGAGAGATCTTCAACAGCTAAGGTTGCTAGCCGTCCACTTGATGACGCAGACGGCCACTCTAGTGTCCCTTAGGCGGCTCAGCCAGATGCTGGAGGCGTCGCTCGATTTGGTTCGCTCTTATTGCGGCTATCTCCAGGAAGCTTTTCTGGTGGACTTTTTGCCCTACTATAGTTTAAAGATGGGAGAGCGAATCCGGCGACCTCAGAAAGTGTATTCTATAGACACTGGCCTGCGCAACGCGGTTTGCCTAAGCGGTTCTCCCGATCGCGGTAGGTTGGCCGAAACGGTTGCCTACGGGGCTTTGAGCCAAGAAGAGGGTGATCTCTTCTACTGGAAAGGTGTCACGGAAGTTGATTTCTTGGTAAGAAAGGGACACCGCGTGGATCGATTAGTCCAAGTCGCTTATCAAGGCTTAGACGACCCGAAGGTCCTGCAGCGAGAGGTACGAGCTCTGACCGAAGCCGGCGAGGCATTCCCTGAAGCGACTCGCCAACTCGTGGTGGATACTCGCGGTCTTTCCAACACGGTTCCCGAGGGCTACCAGGTGGTCCCGCTCTGGCGCTGGAGTTCCCAAGCTCCACTATGATGGCAGTAAACGCTGAGCCCTGTCTACATCATTTCGTCGGGAAGCAACCCGGGCTCTCGTACGGTGGGGACCTGACTGATCAGCGCCTGTCGCTCAGCTTCGCTCTGACCCAGTAGCTCTACTCCGGTCACGTAACGAGAGCAAAACTCAAAGTCCCAGGTCTCTTGCCAGACCGATTTGGCCTTTCCCTCAAATAAGATCTTACCATCCCGAGTGAGTTTGATGCTCAACTCACCGTGATCCGGTAGTTCCTTGTTGGTGATGATCCTCATACCCCGGCCCTCGGCACCGAGCCCCACGATGTGCACGACGCCGACTCCCTCGATGCCACATTCCAACCCTTCGTCGGCGGCTACCCGCAGATACCGGCGACGATCCCGATCAACACTCTGTTCACTCATGAAAGGCAATTTCTGGATCCTGGTTCTCCTTCCTCCGCTTCCAAGAAGGCTTCAGCCTCACCGACCTATAAATTATGATATTCGGGGGTTTTTGCATGCCGGAGTATCGGTTCATCGTTCAAAGTGCCCAGGGCCGCGTGAGAAAGGGTCGTATCCATCACGATTCCAAGCAGGCCGCCCGGGAGCAGTTGGAGTCTGCGGGGTTCGCGGTGGTGGAACTTGTGGAGTCCACCAGCCCGCCGAGTGGAAATTCTGAAAATGTGCCTTCGGGACGGATCGACATGGACGGACTGTTCGACAGGGTCCCGGTCAAGGTCCGCAACGGTGTGCTCTTGAGCGTGATTCTGTTGGGTGTGGTGGTGGCTTTCGTATCTCGCCCGGCCGCCTCCAGTCGCACCCCCTCTCCGTCTTCTTCCGGACAGCAGACACCCCAGCCGGTCAGTCTCAACTTCTCCGCATCGGTCGACAACCAGAGTGCCGATCCCATTCAGGTGATCCTGCACCTGCCGCAGGTACCCTACTCTTTCTCCCCCACCGAGGTCGATCCCGTAGACGGTGGCACTTTTTCCGTCGAAAAGAAGCTCCAACTCGATACCGCTCCCTCGGAATCGATCTGTGAAGTCTGGAGCGTTCAGAACGGGAAAACACGAAAGCAGTTGGCCGCCAAGAAAGCCATCGTCACCGGTCAAACCTTCGACTTCGGTACGATCGTGGTCAAGTAGATTCAGGGCGCAGCGGGGGGATTCAGACCTCCCCAATCGATGGCCCAGGAAAAGGCACCGCGCCCGATTCGACTATCCGTGAGGCGTACGTAGCTGCCTCCGGCCACCAGCGATATCTCCGCATCGTGGTAGCCCCCTAAAAGGTAGACCCCATCCGGTGAAAACGCGGTGCCGGCCGGGCTTCCTGCTACGGCAGAGACGGCACCGAAGGAAGGAACAGCCGCGGAGAGATCGATGGTGCCCTGAAAGATGTCGTAGTCGTCGTAAGAAGTCTCGTCGTAAAAGTAGATGATATCTCCATTCGGAGTTCCATCGCCCAGAGGGTGAAAGTGGGCATCCTGGGAGACCTGCCCTGGCGTGGCTGTGAGATTGGTATAGCCGGAGCCCGGCAGGCCTGTGGTGTCCTGGGTATCGACCAGGTAAACGTCTTCCGGCAGGTAGTCCCAATCCAGCCCATCGGAATCAGGTCGTTGTTGGTAGCGCCCGGCCGAGACCAGGATGTAGCGGCCGCCACCGTGCCAATCGTTGATGTCCAGGGCATCCCGCTGCTCCTGGGGTAGGGATCCGTTCTCCAGCATCTCAGAGACCCCCAGTTGCACCAACCGGGAGCCTGGAGAAGGGAGAAAACCGAGAGGCTGCAGGGTGGAGGGGTTGAGGGTTGGTCTGGTGCCGTCGATATTGATGGCGAAGATGTTCAGCTCATCGGTGGAGGAGCTTCGAGCGGCAAAGCAGAGCATGGTGCCGGTGGGGTCAAAACGGGGTTCGGTGTTCCAAACGGTTCTCAAGCCCTCGGCGTTGAGTTCGGCCTCACCGATGATCCGGGTGACGTTCGAGCCGTCCGGGTTCATGGTATAGATAGCGTGCTCTTCCTCTCGGTAAGAATGAAAGGCTATGCGGGAGCCGTCCGGCGACCAGGTCGGCTCCAGATCGTGGGCCGGGTCTTTGGTCAATTGGGTAAGGTCGGTGCCGTCGGAGTTGATGACGAAGATATCGAGGTTGCCTTCGTCTCCCGGGTCCAGTTCGCCCTGAAACAGGATCCTCCCACGGGGTAGCACCTCCACCACTCCTTGCACCCCGAAAGTTCCGGTAGTTTCGGCCCCGCTGGTATCAAAAACCCGATACTCCAGCGAGAACTGATCGCCTGACTCGGCCGCATCCGGGGGCTGCCACTGGTGCGTCGACTCCCACACCTTCTTGTCGCTATTCCAGGTCATCTCCACCGGACCATCCACGGAGAAGACTCCTTGGTCGGAAGTCCATTCACAATACAAGCGATCTCCCTGGGGGTCGGTCGCTTCCACCCTGAGGGTGCTAAAACCGTCCAGCTTCACGGTGGCATCGGAACCGGCCGGCCGATAAGTGGGGTGGGGACCGGGAAAAATGAAGGCCTCGGCGCTGGGTCCCGAATTGGAAGGCTCGGCTGGGACCGTGACTGCGGCAGCTTCTGCCGGCAGGGTGCCTGGGGCGGCTCCCGGCACGTTGCCATCCACCACCCCCTTGACCACCGAGATCGAGCCGTTGGCCTGAACCCTGACCGTGTAGGGGTCTCCCGCCGAGGCGAGTTGAAAGCGCGTGGCACCCTGGACCGCTCCACTGTCGTACAACAGACCGTTGAGAGCGACCAGATGGCAAGCGCCTTCGAAAGTGGGCAGATCGGTCTCAACCACGCCGGAGGGAAGGAAAACGATGTAATGAAAATCGGTCGGTGCTCCCCAGTCGGCCAGCGCGAAATTTGGAGCGTCGAGATCCGCTCGCTCCAACCCCAAACGCCAATCCGGGCCGGTCCAGTAGCCGGTGAAAATGTAGGTATCCTCGGCATCGGCCTGCAGAGAAAACCCTCGGTGGGGCCGGGGCTGGGTCCAGCCCTGAAAAATCAGAAAACCGGTGGCGTGCGGCACACTGTCCGGGGTGGTGGGGAAGGCAACGGCCACCGGTTCA
>Ga0172382_10001547_pt1 | contig 40846 bp, 36 predicted proteins | sample Leawel138RmetaG_FD_122245 | JGI IMG/M metagenome (GOLD analysis project Ga0172382, IMG submission 122245) | Leachate microbial communities from a municipal landfill in Southern Ontario, Canada - Leachate well 138R metaG | ecosystem: Engineered > Solid waste > Landfill > Unclassified | place...
AAGAAAGCGTCATCGGACACACATTGGATGCCCACACGCACTTCCTGACCTGCATAAGCGCTGAGATCGTAGCTGTAAAGCGTCCATGCCTCAGGAGCTGAGATATAGCTGCCGGTGCTGATGATATTGAAGTTTGCAGGGGCAGTGCCGCCATTGGATACACCAACCTTAAATCTCTCCAATCCATACTGAGCGGTATAGCTGCGAGCCCAGAAGTTGAAGGATTGTCCGGCTTGAGGCTCCAAAATGGGGCTGATCAGCCAGTCGTTATTTACAGAGGCTGTGGCTGCAAAGCAGGCTGCCATCTTGCTGCCGCCGTGTGCATCAAGTGTGGCAAGAGGAGGAGTGGTGGCGCTGGGGTTGAAGATGATATAAGCTTGGGCTGCATAGGCATTGGGCCAATCAGTTCCAGTCATACCATAAGTGGTGCTCTGATCCACGTCCACGGTTACCCAGGGAGCAAAATCAAGAGCAAAATCTGTATAAGTTTCAAAGCCATCTTCAAAAGCATCTGGCGGAGGAGGGGTGGTTCCCGGTGCCAACCAGCTGAGATGGACGTCACTGCCGCTAACTGTGGCGGTGAGGTTGACGGGAGGTACCAAATCTTCCTGTTCGCCGCCTTCACCATAGAAGAAGCTCATCTTGGGGAATTGACCGGTAAGCGTGCCAGCGGGAGGAGCGGCAGGATCATAGGTTTCGCTGTCGCTATAGGCATTGCGGGCACGGTTGGCGCCGATGGTCTGGCATTTGAAGAAGTCTGATGAGGAATAATATGCTGTGTCCATCGGACGGTTCATCATCACCACCAAGTTGCCAGAGTTATATTGAAATGGCGTTTGCAAGGTGATAAAGACGTCGTTGGCTCCACTGGGGAATGCCATATCACCATCATAGACCAAGGTGAGCTGGGTGGATGGGATATAGCCATCGGAGAGGTCTTGCAGTTGTGTGGTTCCCATCCATACTTTGATGGGGGTGCTGGCGATATTGCTGGTGAATTGGTTATAGAGCTGAATACCGTTTATAGTGGAGGAGGTGATGCCCAGTTCGTCTGCAAAATACAGCGATTGGTTGAGGGAGTTCTTCCAGTAGAAATCCAGAGGGAAGCGGGCATTTTGGTCCCCTTCACCCACGGTAACCACTTGGACACCTTCGGGCAGAACGTTAATATTCAGAGTTGCGCTTTGGTTGTTTTGCTCGATTTCGTCATTTGCCAAAACCACCACGGCATACACGTCATAATCTCCGGCAGCGGCAGGAGTCCAGTTGATCAAAACATCCACGGTTTCCATGGATGCAACGGTGTTGCCAGCCACGGAGGCCAGTTCACCACCATCCACCTGCATCAGTTTTACCTGATAGGTGTTTTGGGTGGCGCTGCCGTTGTTTTTGACGCTGACAGTGACGGGTACAACCTCACCTGCGGAAACGAGAGTTTGAGGAGTGGAGATTCCCACAATACCGAGGTCATTTATGATTTCTTCAGATTGATAAATGAAAGAAGTTTTGGGGAATTGACCGGTAAGCGTGCCAGCAGGAGGTGACATTGGATCGTAGATGATGCTGTCGCTAAAGGTATTGCGGGCACGGTTGTTGCCAATGGTCTGGCATTTGAAATAATCCGTACTGGAATAATACTCCGCATCCAAGGGTCTGAGGAACATAATCACCAGATTACCAGGGGTATAGACAAATGGAGAATTCAGTTGGATGGTGATATCATTTTGTCCGCTGGGCAGGGTGAGATTGCCATCATACACCAAGCTCATTTCGGAAGCAGGGATATAGCCACCGCTGAGGTCTGTCAGGGCAGTATTGCCCATCCAAATCTTGACGGGGGTGTCTGTGATATTGTTGGTGAATTGGTTATAGAGCTTGAGACCGGTGATGGTACCGGAAATAAAGCCCAGTTCATCGGGAAAATACAATGCCTGGTGCAAAGAGCTCTTATAATAGAAGTTGAAGGGCATCAATGCATTTTGATTACCTTCACCCACGGTAACGAAACCGTCAGGATGGGTGGTAAAGCTCCAAACGGGGCAGTCATCGGCATCACCAAAGTTGTTATAAGGCACTACCTGCCAATAATATATGGTTTCATGGTTCAGAGGGGTGGTGACTTCATAGCTGGTCACATTTTCCAAATCCACGTTGTCCAAGATATTGGTGGGAGGGTTGTTTGAACCGAAGCTAAGTTTGTAGCCATCAGGCCAGATATTGCCGGGCGCCCAGCTCAAGGTGGGCATCAGTGCTGCATAGTCACCGCCATCTGCTGGACCTACCAACACGGCTGCATCCGGAGGAGTGGTGGTGGGGGTAACAAGCTGGATATTGGGACGGTTGTAGCTTCTGGTTCCAACAATTCCAGCAGGGAAGTTGTTATCCTGGTTTTTGCCAACCGCCATATAATCCGGACTGGTGCTGGTATAACGGAAAGTGGGATAACCTGTCACATAATCGCCATCCCAGTTTTCAAAAAGAAATTCGATGTTCTGATTTCCATTCCAATCAAATGGACTGCTGAAAACAATGTAGAACCAACCTCCGCCGTTATAGGTGAGGTCGCCTTGGAAAAGAAGCTGAAAATCGTTGAAGTCTGGATGATCTGTATCAGCAGTATCATACAATCCAGCCTCGGTATGTCTGGCATACACACGCTGATCTTCCATGGTGTAGTTATTTGGCGTATTGCCAACGTAGAAACCGATGCCAGAGAAAGAGGCTGGTTCATTGAGACCAGCGGCATTGATTTCGCCTTGAGTGTAAATAACCTTAGTCCAGCTATAATCCCATAATCCATTAAATGGATATCCGGAAGCGGTTGATGTGCCCGTGCCTATCGTGTAGGCATCGGCAAACACAAACGCTGCCAATAGCAGGAGCAAAGTTGCGAGAGCGAGTCTTTTCATCGTATCTCCTTTTTGTTTTGTCAAACTTAATTTGCCATTCTGATGTGAAAGGCAGTACTTTCCACCTCTAAGGCATTTGTTTAAACTCATATAATAACAACAAATATAGTGTAGGTTCATTTAAAACAGGTATTCGTTTTTTGTAAAGGATTATTTTTTGGTTAGGCGTGAATCCGTGGATTTGGAGGCGGATATCATGGCAATCGAGCACCCAAAAAAAACCACTTACCTCTTACCTCTTCCCTGTTAACCACCCTTGTCTCTCCTTTGTCTCGACAAGGGTGAGACAAGGGTGGTACAAGGGAGGCTAATGGGCAAGGAGTGGCAAAACAAGCGTAAATCTACTTGCGTGGAGCAATGGATTGCCAGGCGGTAAAAAGCAGTTTGCCTCCCAATACTCCTGAAAAACCCTGGATGAGATTGGGCACCAAATCTGCCACCGCAGCCGCTTTGCCCAAGGAGGGCAGCAGCCAGGTGCCACAAAAATAGATGGCTACCATGATCAGTTCGCCAAAAAAGGGCAGGGTGATAGAGAGGACGATGTTGCGTCCCTTGCCCAAGCCTGCCACAAAACCCAATAAGCCTTTGGCAACGAGGGTGATGGGGGCAAAGATGGGGAAGCCAATCAAATCTGCCAAAGCGGAGCCCAATCCTCCCGCCAAGGCACCGCTGGCACTGCCTCCCACAAGTGCTATGAAGACAATGAGGGCATCACCCAGATTGAAGTATCCGCCGGCGGGAACGGGGACCCTGATCAACAGGGTGCTCACCATCACCAAAACGATGAATGCCACGTTATAATACCACTTCACTATTCCTCCTTATGACAGGTTTGGATGCGGTTATCTATCAATTCGCCTTTGGATTCGGCTTGTTCCATTACTATCAGCACTAATGCCAAGCTGCTTGCCAAAGCGCGGTTAAAACGATGTTTCAGCCCTCTGGAGGGGATTTGGGCGCTGGGAATCATCTCTTGCCAATAGCGGATTTGAGGCAAAGACTGGAATGCTGCCTGGTAGAGGATTTTGCCCAAAATAAGGTATTTTTGCAGGTGGATATTGGAGGTGGATTTGAGTAAACCTTCGTAATCCACAAAAGATACGAACCAGCGGAATGCCAACAGTGAGGAAATGAGGAGTAGAAGGCGTGGTAAACCATACGCCAGCCAGTAAGATAAGGCGGGCTGACCCGCGGGGGCGAACCCCACCAGAATCAGGATGGTGTAAACCACGAAGAGGCTGATGGCAAAGGGGGCGATTAGTTTGAATTGCTTGAGGGTTTTGCGCCAGCCCAATTTGAGGAGGCAGAGTGCCAAAATTACAGCCAGCGCCACCCCTTGCACGGCTATCTGATGTAGTAAAAATATGCCAAAGATGAGGCTGTGGGCGGCAAAACCGGCGATGGCAAGAGCGAGGCGGGCTTTATGCATACACCCTGCTCTGGGTGGAAGATATGGGCTCAAAATGGATGGGGCGGCTGCCCTGCAGCTCCTGGTGGTGGGCACAATATATCAATCCGGCGGGCAGGGGTAGTTGGCTAAGCCTTTGCAAATGATAGAGTTCATCCGCCACTATCCAGATTGGTTTGGGCTGCATCAGGTAAGTGTGATGCAGGTCTTGCAACAGAAAATCCACCATTTCCGCCTCGTTGGTGATGCGGTTGCTTTTAGAGAATATGGCAGCCCAGGCGCGCAGGGCTTGCAATTGGAGGTGGGTATCTTGTTCAAAATGCAAGAGCAGGGCATCTGTTTCTCTCAGTTTGGGGATGAGTATCTGGCTGATAAATGAGCTTTTACCGCTCCCATTGGGACCTTGCAGATGGTAAAGGGCAGCGGGGCTGAGGTGGAGATCACTTTCTATCTGCAAGCCAAAGCTGTGCCAGAGCGGGTATTTTCCCTTGGGGATGGATAGCATCAGGATTCCTCAAAGTGCAGCTGTTTGCCGCTATCTTGCAAGATCTGGAGGGTGTGGGCATATTTATCTGCATCCAAGGAGTGTTTGAGATCTACAAAATGCAAGCGTGGGGCGGGGGAATAGAGCGCCAGACAGGCTAACAGGATTACCTTTTGCCCTCCTGAAAGCTGGCTGATGATATCCGTGGGAGAGATGGCTTTGCCGCTGATGGCGGTGAAGGAGGCAAGCAGCCTGTCCTGATCTTCCTCTCTGATATTATAGAGCAGCATCTCTTCCCACAGGGGACCGCTGCAGATGAGGGCGTGATTTGCGTTGGCAAATAAAAAGCCGGTATTATTATCCATAGTAGAGACAAAAATACCGGCTGGCTGAGAATGTCAAGTGGCTTAATCGGTCAATTCTGGGGGATCAGCCAATTTGCCCATAAAGAGTATGGACCTGGTGGGCTTGTGATAGATGATATAGGTGAAAGGATGGTCTGCCTTGAAGGTGGGGATAATGATTTCCATGGGGGGCATGGACATGGTTTCCATTACTATGGCAGTGGCTGCGGCTGCCTCGGTTCCCTCTTCATTTACCTCTACAAATGCTTTGTGGATCACATCCTTGATAAAGAGGCCGGCTCCGCCTCTGGGATCGCGGATGCCAGAGAAATCTGCGGCAGCTGCGCTGAAGGCTGATACCATGCCCATCTCTTTCAGCTTGGTGGAGAGGTCTGGAAACATCAAATCCATCTTGAAGCGGGGGATATGCACCTTCACTTCCTGCATCCTGATCTTATCCAACCAATTTTTGAAGGAATTTTCGTCGATTGTGGGCGGGGTCTTGCTGTTTTCATCTGGCAAAATCACCAGCATGGCGAGGTCTTTTTCAGCATAAGGGAGATCCAAAACCTGGCAATTGGGGGTCTCCAGATAGCCGAAGCTGTCTTTGGCATACATCATTTTGACGGGCTTTTCCTCGGTGCGGTCTGGAGTGAGGTAGAAGGGGGTTTCATAAGTGGATTTGGGGTTGAACTTGCGCAGCCAATCTCCCTTGAAGAAGATGGCATTTACCAACACCATGCCATCGTTGCTGGTTTTGATATGCTCGGGGCTCACCAGGTCTTTGATGCGCTGATTTGTGCGATCCAGCACCCACTTGTTGATATAACCTGCAGTGCCCACGTGATCTGAAAAATCCAGGGATTCGATATCGCTGCCGTAGCTTTGTTGCAGCAGTTTGCGGTATTCCGGCAAGAGCAGGTCTTCGTAGGTTTTTGATTGGAAGAGGCCGTTGGCAACGCTGAGGCTGGCTTTGCCGCGCTTGCCTATTTCGTTTAAGGTGGCATTGAGATTGGCAAATGCCAGGTGGTGGATATCATCATCCATCAAAAAGCTAAGGGCTTTCTTCATTTCGGCGCTGGTATTGCCGCGCGCTCCGCCATAAGCCATGGAAAGGGCGGTGGAGATGCTGTGGGGAGAGAAAAACAAGTTTTCGCCTTCGCTGTCTGCCATATTGTAAAGGCGAAAGGCGGATTCGCTGTTGTATCCGGCAAATTGGCTCATCAATTCTGGCTTTACATCCGGTTTTACTATCTCAATCGCAACTGGTTTTTGGATTGTTCGTTTGCCAGTGCAAGAGCAGCCAAAGGTTATCAGCAGCAATGCGGCAAATAACGGTAGTGCATATTTCATCAGGGATTCCTCCTTGGATATTGTGTGATGTGTAAAGTACGGGCATTCAGATGGAATGCGGTTTGTGCTAAGAGAAACAAAAAAAACCGGTATCTTTATCCATCAGGGACAAAAATACCGGCTGGCTGAGAATGTCAAGTGGCTTAATCGATCGGCTTGGGGGGATCTGCCAATTTGCCAATAAAGAGTATGGACTGGGTGGGTCTGTGAAAAATAATATAGGTGAAGGGGTGGTCTGCCCTGAAGGTGGGGATGATGGGCTCTTCCACGGCAGAACTCTTGGTGGCAACGATCACACCAGTGGCTGCGGCGGCTTCCGTTCCCTCTTCATTTACCTCTACAAAAGCTTTGTGGATGATATCCTTGATAAAGAGGTCTGCTCCGCCCTTGGGATCACGGATGCCGGTGAAATCTGCGGTAACTTCGTTGAAAGCGGTTACCATGCCCATCTTTTTGAGCACATCGGTGAGGCCGGGGAATTCCAAATCCATCTTGAAGCGGGGGAGATGAACCATCACATCCTGGTTCTTCAGCATGCCCACCCATCTCTTGAAGGAGGCTTCGTCGATGGTGGGCGGGGTTTTGCTGTTTTCATCCGGCAAAATCACCAGCATGGCGAGGTCCTTCTCTGCATAGGCCAGCTCCAGAACCTGGCAATTGGGGGTTTCCAAATAGCCAAAGCGCTCTTTGGCATACATCATCTTGACGGGCTTTTCCACTTTGCGGTCTGGAGTGAGGTAGAAGGGTGCTTCGTAAGTGGCTTTGGGATCGAACTGACGCTGCCAATTGCCCTTGAAGAAGATGGCGTTTACCAACACCATGCCATCATTGCTGGCTTGGATATGATCGGGGCTCACCAGGTCTTCGATGCGGTTGTTTGTGCGATCCAGCACCCATTTGTTGATATATTCTGCGGTCCCAACGTAATCCGAGAAATCCAGGGATTCGATATCGCTGTCGTAGCTTTGTTGCAGCAGCTTGCGGTATTCCGGCAGGAGCAGCTCTTCGTATGCCTTTGCCTGGAAGAGGCCATTGGCTACGTTGAAGCTGGCATTGCCACGTTTGCCTATTTCGTTTAAGGCTTGATTGAGATTGGCAAATGCCGGGTGGTGAAGCTCATCTTCCATCAAAAAGCTGAGGACCTTCTGCATCTCATCACGGGTGCTGCCGCGCGCTCCGCCATAAGCCATGGAGAGGGCGGTGGAGATGCTATAGGGAGAGAAAAACAGGTTTTTGCCTTCGGTATCTGCCATATTGTATAGGCGGAAGGCAAGTTCGCCATTGTATCCGGCAAATTCGCTCATCAGTTCAGGTTTGAGATTGGGCATCACAAGTTCATTGTCAAGCGGCTTTACTTCGTCTGCGATCTGCTTTTTACTGTTGCAAGCGCAACCAAGGGTTATCAGCAGCAAAGTGGCAAGTAGCGGTAGTGCATATTTCATTGGGTATTCCTCCTTGGATATTGTTGGATGCATAAAATAAGCGGGTCAAATCAAGTCAATGAGTTTTTGGCTTTGGCTCTTTTTGAGGCCTGCTTTTACCTTTGATACTATCAAAAAGGCTTGTTCCTGCAGATAAATCGGCTAAATTGTCTTTTATGAAACGAAACAAGCCAGAGGCAACGCTGATATATCCGGTGTTTATCCCCATGCAGGGATGTCCCATGCATTGTATCTATTGCGATCAGTATCAAATCACGGGAGAAGCAGAGCAAGGCAGGGCGGATGTGGCAGGGGCGCGTGAGTTTCTCCTGCGTAACAAGGGGCGCAAGCGGCAGGTTGCATTCTATGGAGGCAGCTTCACGGCGCTATCCCAAGAGCAGCGGGAACGGCTGATCCAGCCTCTGTGGGAGGCGTTGGACGGGCATTGCTCTCTGCGCATTTCCACACACCCTCTTTATATAGATGAAGATATCTTAAGGTGGTGTAAGGATTGGCGGATCAGCACGATAGAGCTGGGGATTCAGGATTTTAGTGATGAGGTGTTGGCTGCCGTGGGGCGTGGCTATAGCTGTCGGGATGCCAAACAGGCTGCCCTGATGGTGAAGGAACAGGGCTTTGAGCTGGGCATCCAATTGATGCCGGGTTTGCCGGGCTGGACGAGGGAGAGCATCCGGCACAATCATACTGTTGTGAGAGCCATCAAGCCTCATCTTTTGAGGATTTATCCCTGTATTGTGATCAAGGGCACTCCGTTGGAAAGGATGTGGCAGGAGGGACGATATCAGGCTTTGGAACTGGAAGAGGCATTGGCGCAAAGTGCGGATTGGCAACAGCTTTGCCATCAGGAAGGCATCAGGCTGATCAAACTGGGGATTCCCTCCAATCTGGCGCCGTCTGAGATAGCTGCCGGACCCTGGCATCCGGCTTTTGGTCAATTGGTGCAGGCAGAGCTATTGGTTCGCACTTTACAACGCCAATACTCCCCAGGCTCCACAATATTGCTGGACAAAAATAGCTGGAACTTGATAGTGGCACACAAGGGATTTTATCATAAGATCCTGATGAACAGAATGCCGGGTTGTATCCTGGTGCGTCAATGACAGCAAAGACACATACAGTGTGTAATTCGTCTCCTAAAATGGAAGAAAACTTATGGAAAGACTTGTAATGATGTTGATACTGATTGCCGGATTGCTGGCTTCCTGCAATATAAGCAAGCCAGTATTGCCTGAATGGGATGTGACGCTTAATATCCCTTTGATCAACAGATCCTTTTTCGTGTCAGACCTGGTGGATAGCGTGAATATCATCACGGATGATAACGATATTCTCACCATCACTGGCAGCGGGAGCATGGAATCCCCACCTTTTGGATTGGTAAGGCTTTCAACCAATATCACTGCCAATAATATTCCTCTGGTTTCAGGCATCAATGCTGATATGACGCTACCCTTGTTTGATTCTGCTGGAGAAACCGACGTCAGCTATGGAGAAATAGCTACTGGGGTATTGAAAACAATGTTTGCCGACATAGCCCCGGAGGTTACTCTGATAGAACTCAGCATTGAGGAATTTAGATTCCCCAATGGAGAAAGCTTTAGTATCTCCTATCATGGTGAAAGTGGCTGGCAGGAGCACTCCTTGGCGTCCTTGAGGATAGGAACCATAGATTCTGGAGTCATCGTGGATAGCCTGCATTTGAGTGTGAGAATCTTCTCCTCTCTGCCGGATAAGGTGTCCGTTGGCAACATGAGCCTTGGCATCACAGAGCCTCTTTGCTTCCGTGTGTTTCAAGGCCACCTGCGAGAGAGAACGGTGTGGCTGGATGAGGATTCCACCTTTATCGATATCGAATATCCCTTTGGCATAGAGGATGCCATCCGTCTGCAAGAGGCAAGCCTCAAGATCTACATCACCAACGAGCTGGGGTTCCATTGTACCTTCCATGGCAGCGTCTTGGCAGAAAACAGCCGCACCGGCGAAAAGCTGAGCATGCCCATCTTGGATGAAAACGACAATCCTTATACGATAAATCCCGGAACCATGGCGGGACCCAGCTTTACGGAATTGATATTTGAAGATAATATCTCCCAGTTGTTTCAGATAATGCCGGATAAAATCTCCCTGCAAGACGCTTATTTCACACTGTGTTGCGGTACCGAAGAAGAAGTAGGCAGTGTGCGCGATACCGACACGATTAGCCTGCGCTACCAAGCGGATGCTCCTTTTATCTTTGAACTGTATGAATCCACCATTGTTCCGGATAAGCCCATGGAGCTAAAGCTCACGGACGAGCAACGGGACCTGATTCGCACCTATGCCAATGATGCACTGCTGGGGCTGATGATAAAGAACAAAATCCCCTTGGGCTTCACAGCCAATCTCTATTTTGGAGATACTGATACTATAGATCATGAAGACAGCTCCACCTATCTGATACACAAGAGCCTCACCCTGCGCTCAAACAAGTGGGTGGAGGAGAATCCCACACATCCGGATTTGACACAGGATGGTTACCAGCTTTTCAACCTCTCCCTCTCCCACGCTGAAATGGAGCTCTTCAGCGATGCCAACCTCCATCTGCTGTGGACCTTTAACTTTAACAATAGTGGCATCATCACCGTCACCGCTTCCCCTGCCGATTATATCCATATAAAGAGTATGATGAGACTGAATGTGCGCATCAAGGAGGATATGTGGGACGACATTTAATTCTTGGACTTATCCTGCTCCTGGCATTGCCTCTGGTGGCTGGGAATAGCGCCGGATTGCCCATCTTCTTTGCCGATAGCTATATGATGCGCGCACGCGGTGTGGAGGCAAACTATTGGAATCCCGCGCTGTTGAACCGGATGGGCGAGCTGTGGTTGCCTGCCCTCAATACCGGCATCTCTATCAACAACAACGCCCTTGATCTCAAGTATTACAACCATATCATGGATAATAAAGAGATTACTGAAAGCGATAAAGTAGAACTGCTGAGCAGGATGAGCGGCAGCCTGAAGTTCAATGCCAAGGTGGAAAGCAGTATAGTTGGATTCTGTATGAGAGATGCGTCGCTTTCCTCCTCCTTACACTTGTTTGGCAAGGCAAAGCTATCCCAACGCTATCTGGATCTCTTGCTGTATGGCAACGAGGAAGAGCATTATGAATTCAGCAAAAAAGACACCAACGTGGAATCTTTGGGATATATAGATTTGACTGTGGGGATGGGAGATATCCGTCTGCCGCTGCCCGAATCCATCCCAGATATCAGGTTTGGCTGGTCTGGCAGTCTGCTGTTTGGCGTGGAAGAGCTGGATACTGCTCATTACAGCGGTATCTTTACCTCCAATTATGATGGTCTTTCGCTAAAGCAAGATATTACCCTGCGTGCCTCTGCCGGCGGCCTTGGCTTCAAGGGTATGATTGGCTTGGCATCAGAACCCATCGAAAACCTGCATGCCGGCATCACCCTGGATAATATCTTGGGCGGTATCAGATGGGGCTTGATGCGTGAAAACCTGCACTATAGCATCTCGGCAGAAAACGTGTATATCTCAGACCTTGATGATGACAATGATCTCTTTGAGGTGGATGAATGGGATGAACAAGCCGATCCATTCACCACCAAGCTGCCCATGGAAATGCGTATGGGAGTGCTCTACAGGCTCAAAATGGTGGATTTGTCCATGGATTATGTGCAGGGGTTTGGTGATTCCGTAGTCACCTCCAAGGTAGGCCGCATCAGCTTTGGGAGTGAGTTCTCCCCCCTGTATGCCCTGCCTCTCTATTTTGGCTTTTCTCCCGGAAATAGCGACGGTCCCTATCAAGCTGCTTTTGGCATAGGATTACGCACCAGGGTTATAGCCTTGGGTCTTGGTGTGCAATCCTTTGGCTCCCTCTTCCCCTCTTCAAAATCCAAGGGCATAGCCACGGCGCTATCCCTGCGTATTAAATACTAATGACCGCATTGATAATCCTTCTGGCAGTATTATTATCTGCCTTTTTATACCATCGCAGCCAGCCCGCACAGCCCAAAAGCCGCATCTGGCTGCTTGCCATCCTGCGCGGCATCACCCTCAGCATATTGCTGCTCTTTATTTTCAGCCCCATCATCCGCTATATCCAAAACCAAGTGCAGCGCCAGCAGGTGATCCTGCTCACAGACACCTCGCGCAGTATGCACAATGACGGCAAGGCGGCATGGATGAAAGATAAAGCCAAGACCTTGGAGGAGCGCTACAAGAAAGCTGGCTATAAGGTAATCAAACACCCCTTTGCCTCCGGATTGGAGGGAAGCGCAGAGGATACCCAGCTGGCTCCAGCCCTCAAGGAACTTGCCTCCCGCTATGATCTCTCGCGGGTGCAATCCCTGCTTCTTTTTTCAGATGGATGGCTGCGTGATGAAGACCTCAGCATTGTGCGCCAATTGGGCGTGCCGCTCATCCCCATTGCCGATAGCAGCAGCACATTGCAGATGGATTTGGCGGTGGAAAACCTGCGCAACAACCGCCACGGCTATCGCGGAGAACCCAATCTCTTCAGAGCCACCATCAGTTCCAAAAACTACAGCGGACCCGCCACCGTCACCCTCAAAAGTAAAGGCGGCACCCTTGCCACGAGGAACATACAGCTCTCTGCAGATGATTCTCAAGAAGTGGAATTTACCCACCGCTTTACCACCCTGGGCTTTCACCCTTTGCGCGTGGAGGTGAATGCCCCCAACCTCCGTGAAAAGGAGCTCTCCAACAACCACTTCCCCGGCGCCATCGATATCTTGGCAGAAAAGGAACGCATCATCGTGGTCTCGGATAAGGCAGGCTGGGATAACAAGTTTATCATCGATGCCATCGCCACCAACAGCCGCTGGCAAAGCCAAAGCTATATCCTTCAGGATGGTCAAATCAGGATTGGAGAAAGCACCGTTGCCAATTTTGGCACAGCGCGTGCCGCCGCCATCGTGGTGGTAAATAATGGAGAATTAAAGCCCGATGCCCGCCTGCTGGCCCTCTTGCGCAATGCCCAAAAATCAGGCGGAGGCATATTGTGGCAGGGGATGCCTTTGGCTGAGCTTACCGACGTGTTGGCACTGGCTCCCTCCAATGTGGCATCCAGCTTTCAGGGCTTTCTCACCGTGAAACCAGCCGCCCAAGCCTGGCCGCTCTTGGATATCGATTCCTCAGAGCTGAAAAACATCCCTCCCCTCAGCTATTACTTCCTCAAAGCCCAGCCCGGTGCCCAGATACTGGCAAGCATAGATTCACATCAGGAACCCCCTGCCATCGCCATCAAAACAGGCGTGGGCAGGGTGGTCAATTTCGCCTTTTTGGATTTTTGGCGTTGGCAGCTGCAAAGCCCCGCCAGCACCTATCAACAGACCATCACCAATATCCTCACCTGGCTTTCCAACCAAAGTGGCGGCTCCTACAGGGCCATCTATGACAACAGCTATTTCCAACACGAGCAGATCAATATCCGCCTCCGTGCCGAGGATGATATCCGCCAAAGCAGGCTGGATCTCAACCCCCGCCTCCTCATCAAGGATGCTTCCGGCAAAGAGGTATTCAGCGACTATATGCAGCGTCAGGAAGAGGATTACGGTGCCCATCTCAGCCTTGACAAACCGGGAGAATACAGCTTCTCAATCAGCGAAAGCGGTGGCAAAGGCAGCATCAACGGCAGCTTCAATGTGGAGAAAGGCTCTTTGGAAGAACGTGATTTCCACTATAACCTCCCGCTCTTAAACTGGCTGGCAAATGAAAGCGGAGGAAGGATGATGAACCAGAGCCAGATAGAGGATTATCAACCGCCCACGCCCCAGAATCGCCAGCTCACCGTCACCCAGGAAATCCCTCTTTACCGCAAGTGGTATATCATCGCCCTGTTCCTGCTCTCATTTGGCGTCGAGCTCTTTTTGCGCAGGAGATGGGGTCTCTTGTAAGGCTGGTATTTCATAGATAAAAAAAAGAGAATGGTGGCAGCCGGGAAGGAGGAGAACACATGTGGCCTTACAAACCCTTTATCCCGGGCTATCCACCATTCTTGTTGTGTGAGGACCTATACAGAAGCCGCCCCTATTTCTTGCGAGGGGGCTTCATCTTGTTGGGGGGTTTCTGATTACTATTGTGGCTCGGTTTCGGTTTTTGTGGTGGTTTTGGTTTACTATAATGATGATTGGGTTGTGCAGGATAATAGTAAGACGGATTGGGGTCCACGTTGTAATAATAGGCTGTGGGCACGGGCTGCAATCTGAAACGATATATAGACGGGTTTTTCTCCGCATCTGAAGGATACCCCGCATTCAATGGCACAAACACCCTTTGCACCAGCGGTATATAACCATCCTTGGCGATATACAAATCAACGATGTGCCCCGGGATGCCTCCATTCCATACTATGTTTTGATTGAAATACAGCGGATACTGTTGGGTGGGAGTGGTTCCCAGATAAGCATTGAGCCCCAGAACGGTCACTGTTGCTCCAGCCGGTTCGGTCACTATCGAAAACGATCCAAAAGCGTTCCATGCTGCCAAGCTTGAGCCCAAAAGTACCAGGCTTATGATCAAGAGCAGGCGTGTTTTCATCTTTCCTCCTATGAGAATTGTTGTTTCTACACTCTTATACGCTGTGCCCACATAATACCTTCATTAGTTTTCCATCCCCCCCATTTTACCCTCCCCCAACCCCTGTCTTTTTTTGCTCGTTGATATACCCCTCTATAATACATAGGGAAACGCGGGATGAAAAGCTATAATCCCGTTCACCACCCCTTTATAACAGTATGCATGGTATGCCGATACAAAAAGTATATAAAGTTTGATATGAGGAACATATTGTGGCACATCACAAACCTTAAACATCCTTATTGCCCTTAGTTTGACCTCAAAATACAATAAACTGCCCTTAGTTTGCCTCCATAAATGCCAAATATTGCCCTTAGTTTGACTATGTAAACGCCAAATATTGCCTTGACATATTATCATATTTCTATTCTATGTCCACATCAGAGAATCAGATAGGAGTTACAGATGATCAAAAGAACGATTGAGCGTGATTTGGAGCGCTGGAAGAATGAAAGCAAGCACAAGCCCTTGGTGCTCAGAGGTGCCAGGCAGGTGGGAAAGACCACTGTTGTGAAGGAATTTGCCAAGTTTTTTCCAATTTTCTTGTATGTGAATCTTGATCTGGAGGCAGATAGACAGCTTTTTGCCCGTGAGCTCAAGGTGCGTGAGCTGTTTCAATTGATCTGTTTACGTTTCTCACAACCCATCAAACCCGAGGAGACTCTGCTTTTCATCGACGAAATTCAGTTCAGTTCGATAGCAATCAAGATGTTGCGTTATTTTTACGAGGAAATGCCACAGCTATGCGTGATAGCCGCAGGATCACTCTTGGAAGCGGTGGTGGGTGATAAGCACCAGAGTTTCCCGGTGGGCAGGATTGAGAATCTTTGGGTACAGCCTCTCAGTTTTGAAGAATATCTGGGAGCTCTGGGTAGGGATGATCTTCTCCAAGCTTACCATCAAGTACCTGCCTCAATGCCTTTCATCGAAGAGCTCAGACGTCAGTTCAAAATTTATTCCCTGCTGGGGGGAATGCCGGAAGCCGTTGCCAAGTATCTTGAACACAAAGATATGATGATTGTCAATCGCGTCTATGAATCCCTCGTGAGCGCCTATCTTGAAGATGTGGATAAATATGCAGACGATGTTTCCACGGCAAGAGCTTTGGTTCATATCCTCAAAACTGCACCCGCTGAAGCAGGAAAACGCATCACTTTGGAAGGCTTTGGTGCATCGGATTATAAAGCGCTCACCATCCGTCAGGCTTTCGATAAACTGCAGAAAGCACAGCTCCTAAAGCTCAGCTTTCCCGTTACTTCTGCAATGTTACCCATGGTGCCCCAATATCGGCGTAAGCCCAGGTTACAGCTACTTGATACTGGATTGCTCAATTATCAGCTTGGCATCCAGGAGGAATATTTCCTTTCAGATTCCTTGGAATCCATCCATAAGGGCTTGATTATTCAGCACATTGTGGGGCAGGAGTTGCAAAGCATTTGGGCTTCATCACCTCCCAAGCTCAGCTTTTGGGTGAGAGAAAAACACCAGTCCTCGGCAGAGGTGGATTTTGTGATCCCCCACCGCGGAAAACTGTTCCCCATCGAAGTAAAATCCGGAAGCACTGGCTCCCTGCGCTCACTCATGCAATTTATGCTGATTTCAGATCATGACATGGCGATACGCATCCATGAAGGCAGCCTGAGCCTTGACCAGCTCCAGCTTCCAGATGGACGACCTATCAAGCTCCTAAACCTACCCTTGTGTCTCAGCGCAAAGGTTCGTGAGTACGCTGATCACTTTTTTGCTCTTTGAAGGGCTTGAATATTATTTTAAGGTTGGAACTCAATACCGAAGAGGCTAAATAAGACTGAACGCATAGACAAGCTCCAAACGAGAACACAAATATCCCCCAAACCCAGGCTGCCCAAAAAATAACTTGACAATTTGCGTGAAGCATACCCTATGGGTATATTGTAAATATAAGAAATAACATGCGAGGTGAATGATGAAAACAAAGTATGCCCTTTTCTTAATGTTGGTTCTGCCAATCATGCTTTTGGCAGCAAACCCCTTTTCTTGGAAGGTTACGCCCAACGCCAGCGCTCTCATGAATAGCAGAGGCTGGAGGACATCTCAAGTTACCAATAGCTATTATGAGTGGGACGAGATAATCCCCGAAATGAGGTTCAATTATTATTATGGTTCCAATACCACCGCCCTCATAGATTCAATGTATATTGACGAATGGGATGAAGATGAATCTGTGTGGAAATTTGCGCAACAGAAGGGCTATACCACCCACACGCCCAATGGCAGGATTGCCGAGCTGCTGTCATATATTGATGTTAGTGGGGAAGGCGATTATTTGCCCTTGGTAAAGGTCAATTTTACCTACAATGCCCAAAACCGCCTTACAGCGGCTGTCTTCAACTTTAACGGCATCATTTTTGGCTCCGATGAAGAATGGATTGTGGCAAATGGAATGTACTATATCTATGGCGCAGGAACCAGCTTCCACACGGTTAATTACAATGGCTTTGATGATCCGGAATATCGTTATACAAAGTCTGAATTCGATTTTGATGCCAGTGGCAGAATTATCAAAGAATACAGCAGCTACTCTGCGGATTCCTTAAGCTGGAATTCAAACTATTATCGCACCACTTATACATATCACCCCCAGGACAACCATACCGGAGCCGATCTCATCGAATTTATCAGTTCCATGATATTTGAAATGATTATGTTCGACCAATATTTACTTCCCGGAATGATAACAGAGGAGATAACGGAAAGCTGGATGGATGATAGCTGGTATGCAACAGATAAAACCACCTATGAATATGATGACCAATTCAGGGTGACGGTGCGGAACAGTTTATATCCATCAGGTGATATCTGGCTGCAATTTGCCAGAGAGCTGTATTTCTATGGTGATAATGGACAGATGAGCCATTCCATTAATCAGGATGCTTGGAGTGGCGAATATGAGAATTACGAGCGCACAGATTATGTGTGGGAATCCTACACCAGCGCCAATGACGATTACCTGAATCCCACTCCCAGCCTCAGCCTCAGCGTGTATCCCTCCCCCTTCAGCCAAGAGCTTCATATCAGCTCCCAAAGCGACGTGAAAGCTGCTTTCAAGGTGGGCGTCTATAACCTCCGTGGCCAGCAGGTGCGCAGCCTGGCTAACAGCATGGGCGCGGAGATCATCTGGGATGGTAAAGACAATCAAGGTAAAGACACCCCCACGGGATTGTATCTGATAAGAGCGCAACAAAAAGATCAAACAGGATTTAGAAAAGTACTTAAAGTAAAATAAAACAACGATATAACCCACTATATGGCTCTCTTGCTGCACGGCATCAGAGCCATTTTTTTTGCCCTCCCCATCCCCGGCTCTATTTACTTGAATTGCCACTGCTTGCCTGTTAACCACCCTTGTCTCTCCCTTGTCGAGACAAAGGAGAGACAAGGGTGGTGCAAGGGTGGCTAATGGGGAAGGCGCACGCTGCGCGTGCTTAGGGGTCAGGGGACAGGGCCAGGGAACAGGGGCTTCGCTAAAGCTAAGTCTATTTTGTTTTGGTATTTCCTTCTTTTTAAACGCGAGCGGTAGCGAGCTTAAAATTCGTGCAATTCGTGTAATTCGTGGTTCAAATCCCTTTCGTGCTTTTCGTGGTTACTATAATATTATCGGCGAGCGCAGCGAGCTCCTTAAAGAGTCTCGGCGGAGACGATATTTTAGGTCAACTCCCGCAATAAGTATATGTTACGAGTCTCGGAGAGACGGCATTTCAAGGCAGGTTCAATAGCACCATCATTCGTTATTCATTATTACTCACTCATCGCGAGCACGGCTCGCTTCCTCCAGCCTCTAACCTCTGTGAGTGCAGCGAACTCAGATTCCCCTTTTGTTTTTTAGATTTTAGGATTAGATTATCTTTAATATATTAAATCAGAGGAGATAATATCATGTCCATCAAAGAAACTTTGATTGATTCCATCAAAAAAGCAATGCAAGGCGAAATGGATAGCGTCACGCTGTATCAAAACGCCGCTGATCATACCCCAGATGAAGAAGTGAAACAGTTTTTCCTGTCCCGTCGCGATGAAGAAAAGCTGCACTATAACTTCCTTTTGAAGCAATATCAAGACCTCGCCAATGACCGTGAACCCGGTGATATGATAGCAGAAATGAAGGCGCACGAAGAAAAGCATCCCATGTTTACCGAAAACTTTATCAAGAGAATTGGGCAGGATCAATACCTCTTTTCCGCCATTTCCACAGCGCTGCTTCTGGAGAAAAACGCCATCGATCACTACCGCAAGAGTGCCGCAGATACAGAAATAGCCACCCTGCGAGCTTTCTTTAAGTTCCTGGAAGAGTGGGAAACCGTGCATTACAACGATCTCCTTGCCATCCAAAAGGATGCCGAGCAGCACTATTGGGATATCAACAAGTTTGAGCCGTTTTGATGGTAAATAGATAGATACGAATAAGTACCAATTGGCTGCTAAAGCACACCAACCTCTTTGTAGCGCCCTTGCTTGGGGACGGGATATCGTCTTGAAGGAAGGGCGTTATTTGTGTGTGGGGATGGGGCTTAGCTGTAGAGCTGTTCCAGCACGCCCAGGCTTTTGAGCTTGATTTTTTGGTGGGTGTGAGCTTGGTAATAAAAGAGCAGAAAGCGGTTTAGCTCCTGCACCACCTGTTTGGAGAGCTGCAGAGTGTGCAACTGGTTGCCGATGTGGGGCAGGTTTTGCAGGATGTCCTTTGCCTCCGGACTCAAGTTAACCGTCTGGGCAGGAGGGACTTTGCGACACTCCCTGCAAACCAAGCTGGCATCCCTCTTCAGATAGGCGCCGGGACTGGCAGCTCTTCCACATATCTGGCAGTGTTGCAAATCCAGTCCAATTCCCTGCAACTTCATCACCCTCAACAGCATTCTCCAAAAGATGGGGATGGGTTCCCCAGCCAACCCTTGCAGATAGCCTGTATAATCCCTTAACAGCTGATAGTATGCTGCGTATTCATCACTGCTGAGGATGAGATTTGCCATCAATTCCGCTCCGCTGAGGGCGGTGCTGAGCAATTTGGGATTGGGGAACAGGCGTTCTGTGACCAAGCTGGCTTCATACAGCAGATACAGCTCTCCCCCAGAGGGTTCGTAGAGGGTGAGCTCATATTCATGAAGGGTTTGCAGCGGGGATTTGTTCTGGGCTTTGCGCCAGCATTTGGCGATGATGCTGATATTGCCCAGGCGGGGGCAAAAAGCCTTGATAATCAGACTGCTGTCGCTGTAGGGATGGCAGTTGAGGATGGTGGCGAGGTCTTTGATGCGCCCCTTCACAAGCCCATTTCCTCTCTCAATTGGCGCGGGGAGATTGGCTCCACAAAGGCGCCCTGATGTTGGGTGTAAGTGATAAATCCGGGAGCGCTGCGCCGGGGTTTGCGCAAAAAGCGTACCTGGGTGTAATCCACGGGCACGTTTGAGGAAAAGCGCGCCTTGGAAAACCATGCGGCAAGGCGGCAGCAGATGGTCTTCAGCTCTGGGGAAGGCTCTGTTTTATGCATACATCTCAACAGCACGTGGGCACCGCGATAGATGCGGGCATGGAACCACCAGTCATGGGGTTTGCCCAGTTGGGTGCTGATAAAGTCGTTCTCGCTGGCTTTCCTGCCAATCACTATTTCAAAGCCATCCTCGATGCGGATGCGCAGCAGCTTGTCCATGATATTGGGGCGAAAGCTCTGGCTGGCGGCAGCTTTGTGGCTGGTGGGGATATAATCCACCTCGCGCCCTGCCTCTATATCCTTGTGGATCTCCTGCAAGCGGGAGAGCTCCCCTTGGGTGGCGGTGATGTTTTGCTGAATTTGTTTAAAGCCGCTTTTCGCCTTCTTATAGCGTTTGAGGTACCAATCCATATTCTCTGTGGGGCTAAGCTGGGTCTGGAGGGGGATGGTGATCTGGGGCATGGCGGGGTCATAATAATTCACCGCCTCCAGGCTGCCTTGTCCCTTCTGCACTTGGTGGAGGTTGTATTTTATCACCTCAGCATAGAGGCGATAGGTATCGGCATGGGCTGCGCTTTCCAGCTCTGCCTTTTGTTTGTCCAGCTTTCGGGATTGCTTGGCGATTGCCTTCTGCAATTGGGAAAGCTGCTGTTGGCGCTGGCGTCTGATGCCCTCAGCGATGAACACCTCTTCGTAATGGGCTTGCAAGAAGGCGTTTATATCGGTGAAGCTCTGAGGCGGTGCGCCATCTCCGCGTTTCAGCTCCCAAGGCGGCGGGATGGTGGTTTTATCCGGCTTCCATCCTGTTTGGGGCGGCTGATACTCCAGACTGGGCAGTATCTGACGGGCGGGGTTGTCTGCCAGGCTGTATTTGTGCAGGGCATCTATCACGATTGCCCTTCCATCCTGCATCTCACAGAGGATGAGATTGGGGCGTGGGGGGCTGAGCTCTGCTATCAATCTGTAATTATGGGTCTCCTGATAGATATCCTTGTGCTGCAATTCTATAGAGAGGATGCGATCCGAGCCATCCAGCCATAGTTTTGTGATCTGGGCGTTGCGCAATTGAGTCCAGATTTCTGTTTGCGGCAGATTGCGCTCTTGATGCAGATACATAAAGGCATCACGGGCATCCAGCACAAAGCGGAGTATCCGTCTGTCTTTAAAGACGATATCGATGTATCGCTCACCCTGGCGGATGGTTTCGATTCTGGCATCCAGACCGGTGTGTGTCTGGCTCCAAATGTTTAATAAAGCGTAATGCAATGTAATTCTCTCCAGATTTTTTAGCTTGACAGGAAAACCACTTATATTATTTGGTACAACAAATACAAAGTATTGTAAGGAGTCAAGCATGAAAGCGTTAACGTGGATTATTGCAGTTGTCTTAGCCATTCTGGCAATTCTATTTGGAATCATGTGGATGAACGCTGCCAACAAGGTAAGCGCAGCGGAAAAGAAGGCCAGCGACGCCCAGAAACTATATGAAACCGCATCAAATACCCTAAATGAAGTTCAAACCAGTTTGGAGGCGTTGGACGTTGATCTTTTGGGATCTATTGCCGGCACGGGAGAGATCCCCGGCAGCACCCCCGAAGAGCGCCGTAACCGCCTTATCACCAATATCACCAATATGCGCACACAGATTGAAACCGATAAAAAGAAAATCGCCGAGCTGGAACGCCAAGTTTCCCAAGTGAAAGGGCAAAGAGATGGATATCTCTCCACCCTCAACAGCCTCAGATCATCTGTAGCAGAAAAAGAGCGCATCTTGGCAGAGCTGGAAGGACGCCTCACCCAGCTGAGTGCAGATCTCAGCAGTGAAAAACAAGCTGCACAAGCTGAAATCGCCAAGCGCGAATCTCAAATCAAAGAAAAAGAAAACATCATCCAAACCCAAAGTCAGGACCTCAACCAAATCTATTACATCTATGGCACCCGCAAAGAGCTGATTGCCGCTGGCGTGATAGACCGCAAAGGTGGCATCCTTGGCTTGGGCAGAGTGAGCACCGTGACCAGCAAGATTATCACGGACAAGTTTAGCACCATGAACCTTCTGGATACAGACCAGATCCTATTGCCAGCCGCTCCCAAGGGATACGCTGTGCTGTCCAACCATGTGGCTGCATCTTATTCCCTGATGAAAGAAGGCAATGGCTGGGCTTTGAAGGTCACAGATCCGGAAAGCTTCCGCAAACAAAAGTTCCTCGTCTTGGAAAAGAAGTAAACGCACCTTAGCTTGATTTTAAATCATAGAGCGCCGTCCTCTCCCGGATGGCGCTTTTCTTGTGTGGTGATATTTGTAGGATAATGCCCTTACATTGCAGTGTGGATGGAGATTGCTCTGGGGCAAGAAGGTGGCGGAGAGTCAGGGATTCGAACCCTGGGTACCCGTAAGGATACAACGGTTTTCGAGACCGTCCCATTCAACCGCTCTGGCAACTCTCCGCGGTTTTACATTCTTTTGGCTGCAAAAAACCCTTTGAGAAGGGCGGAACACTCCAGTTCCATCACCCCGCGGGTAACCACGGGATGGTGGTTAAAGTGTTTATCTGCCAATACGTTGTAGATGGAGCCCACCACTCCGGTCTTGGCATCGCGGGCACCAAAGACAAGGCGTCCCATCCGGCTGTGGATGATGATGCCGGCACACATCAGGCAAGGCTCCAGGGTCACATACAGCGTATAATCGTATAGGTATTTTGCATCGGTGAGCATGATTTGGTCAATAATCAATTTCTCTGCATGTGCCAGCGGGTTTTGCCTCTGGCGCGTGCGGTTGTGATCACCTAAGATCAGAGAGCCATCTTTTACCAACACGGCACCCACGGGGATTTCATCCTCCGTCAATGCCTGTTGTGCCTCTTTGATGGCCTCTTGCATCCAATACAAATCTTGCTCTTGCATGGCGTCAAGAAAGCGTATACCCCTTTATTGTCAAGCCTCAATCCGGTGATCTGTGCTTTTTTGCTTGCCAAAATATGCACATCATTACAGCTTGGCATCATCAACCTAAATAGAGGAATATGTGAAGAATCCAAAAGCGCTGTTGCTGCTGATACTAATCCTGATCATGGCTGTACCCGGCCTGCATGCCTCCTCCATTGCCACCCGCACGGTGGATTGGCTGAAGGGCTATGGCCTCAGCCCCGCCTTTATCCTGCTCTTGATATCAATGTTGCCCGTCATCGAGCTGCGTGGCTCCATCCCCGTGGGCATCCTGCTCTTTAATATGCCCTGGCAAGAAGTGGTGCTAATCTCCATCATTGGCAATATGTTGCCCATCCCCTTCATTCTGCTGTTTATTGAGGAGGTGCTGCGCTTTATCTCCCGTTGGAAGATAGGCAAAAGCTTCACCGCATGGCTGTATCGGCGTGCCCAGAACAAGGGGGATGTCATCAAACGCTGGGAAGCCATTGGCTTGATCATCTTCGTGGGTATTCCTCTGCCGGGAACAGGCGGCTGGACCGGCTCCTTTGCCGCCAAAATCTTCGGTATCCGCTTTTGGCAATCCCTGCTCTATGTCTTTCTGGGAGTATTGGTTGCCGCTGTGATAGTTACCTCTTTGGTGCTCTCAGGAAAGATGGCAATGGGATGAAATATATCAGGCGCTACCACATCTTTTGGCTGGTGGGAGAGAATTCTGGAGACCTGCACGCCAGCCTGGTGATGAAAAGCCTCAATGCCCAGATACCAGACATCCGGCATACAGGCATCGGAGGCCCACGGATGCAGGCTTTGGGCTTGAAACCCCTCTACCCTTTCCATCGCTTTGCCGTGATGGGCTTTGTGGAGGTGCTGCGCCATCTCTTCTTCTTTTGGAAGGTGGAAGCAGGGATAAAAAGGCATCTGAAGCGTGAAAAGCCAGACTTGGTGATATTGGTGGATTACCCCGGCTTGAACCTCCGCATTGCCAATATCACAGAGCACCAGCGGCTGCCCGTCCTCTACTTTATCTGTCCCCAGTTTTGGGCATGGAAGCACGAACGGGTGTTCAAACTGAAACAACGCACCAACCACGTCGCCTGCATCCTCCCCTTTGAAAAGGAAATGCTGGATATCCACAATATCAATAGCAGCTACGTGGGACACCCCATCAGCGAGGAGATACAGATAGAGCTGGATAGGGAAGCCTTTGCCCGGTTTTATAAGCTGGACCCCGCCAAACAGTGGCTGGGCTTCATGCCCGGCAGCCGCAACAGCGAAATCCAGAGGATGCTGCCCACCTTCCTGGAAGCCGCAGCCAAATTTGACCCCCAGCGCTATGAATTCCTTTTCTCCAAAGCCCGCAGCGTGGATCACCAGCTATACATGGATATCATCTCCTCCCACAAAGATGTAAGAACCCACATCGTAGATGGTTACACTTACGAGATGATGAAATACAGCAGCTTTATGATCAGCACCTCCGGCACCGCCACCCTGGAGTGTGCCTACCTGGAAACCCCCGTCCTGATAGGCTACAAAGCCAATCCCATCTCCTATCTGATTGGCAGAAGACTGGTGAGGGTAAAGCGTATCGGACTGCCCAACATCGTGTTGGATAAAGACGTGCTGCCGGAACTGGTGCAAAACGACCTAACCCCCCAGAGCATCTTTGACACCGTTACCACTATCTTGAACGACCCGCAAAGGCTGGCAGACATTCGCAAGGAACTCTCCCTGCTGCGTGGAATGCTCAGCACTCCCCGTCCTTCCGAGGAAATGCCCCGCCTGATCAGCAAAATGCTCAATATCGATGAATAAGCTCCTTCTTTGGCTGGAAGCCCGCTTGGGCGCACTCTTTATCAGGCTTTATAGGAGGCTCTTGCGCTGGGAAATCGTCAACCGCAATCCCGATGACCAGCTTTGCATCTACTTTGCCTGGCACCGCAATATCCTCTATCTCACCATGCACCGCATCGGCAGCGGCATCGCCGTGATGGTGTCGGATTCCAAAGATGGAGAGCTGATCGCCGGCCCTTTTCGCCAATTGGGCTACAACCCCGTGCGCGGCTCCACCAGCAAAAACGCCACCCGTGCCTTGCGGGAGATGATACAAATGGCAAAAAAACACCAGCTGGCAATCTCTCCCGATGGTCCCCGCGGCCCTGTGGAGAGCATCCAACCCGGTGTCTTTGAGATTGCCCTCTTGGCAAAAATCCCCATCATCGCCGCCGGAGTGAGCGTCAAGCGGGAGTGGTGCCTCAATTCCTGGGATGGCTTTCGCATCCCCAAACCCTTCACCAAAGTGAGGGTGGAGTATTCCGACCCCTTTTACGTGACGGATAAAAGCCAATTTCCCACGCTGGAACAAGAGATCAGGGCATTCATCGAGGCGCGGGAAGGCATCAGGGCACCCCAAACAAAAACCCCCGGAGAGTGAACTTCCAGGGGTTGTAATTTCCCGGCTATCTAATTTATTATTTGATCACCTTCAGCTCTTTGCCTACCTTCACAAAGGCGCTGATGGCTGTATCAATCTGCTCGTCTGTGTGTGCTGCGGAAATCTGCACACGGATTCTGGCGGTGCCCATCGGAACCACGGGATAGGTGAAGCCAATCACATAGATTCCTTCTTTGAGGAGCATATCAGCCATCTTCACAGCCAGCGGCTCGTCATAAACCATCACGGGCACGATGGCGGTCTCCATCGGTTTCAGGTCAAAGCCTGCCTCGCTCATTCCCTTGTGGAAGCGGGTGGTATTTGCCATCACCTTTTCACACAGGGCGCTGGAGGAGGAAAGCATCTCCATCACTTTGAGGACGCCGCCTGCAACTGCGGGAGCGAGCGTGTTTGAGAACAGGTAGGGACGGGATTTCTGACGCAGAAACTGCACGATTTCCTTGCTGGCGGAGAGGCAGCCACCGGAGGCTCCACCCAGGGCTTTGCCAAAGGTGGTGGTGATGATATCCACTCTGCCTTGCACGCCGCAGTGTTCGTGGGTGCCCCTGCCGGTTTTGCCAAGGTAACCCGTGGCGTGGGAATCGTCCACCATCACGAGGGCATCGTATTTCTCTGCCAAATCGCAAATCTGGGGCAAAAGGGCAATATCCCCATCCATGGAGAAGACGCCGTCTGTCACGATCATTCTGTATTTGGCATCCTGGCAGTCTTTCAGCATCTCTTCCAGCTGCTCCATGTTGGAGTGTTTATAGCGGTAGCGTCTGGCTTTGCTGAGGCGCACACCGTCGATGATGGAGGCGTGGTTCAGTTCATCGGAAATAATGGCGCTGTCTTCGCCCAACAGGGGTTCAAAAACGCCGCCATTGGCATCAAAACAAGAGGAATAGAGGATGGTATCTTCCATTCCCAAAAACTTGGAAACAGCCTTTTCCAACTGGGTGTGCAGCTCTTGGGTGCCACAGATAAAGCGCACGCTGGAAAGCCCGTATCCCCATCTATCCATGGTTTCCTGGGATGCTTTTACCACTTCAGGATTGTTGGAAAGCCCCAAGTAGTTGTTGGCACAAAAATTGAGCACTTCTTGCCCATCGGCAAGACCGAGGGCAGGGCTTTGGGGAGTGGAAAGGATGCGTTCCGTCTTGTAAACACCGGCAGTCTTCATCTCTTCCATTTGTTTCTGCAGATCAGCATTGATGGATTTAGACATTTTTACCTCTTTTTTCAGTTATTTAATCTCTTATATATCCAAATCCTACAAAGCGGTGCATTTGTCAACATAATTATCTGCCGGGCTCTTGTCACGTCATCCTTATTAGCCTCCCATGCACCACCCTTGTCTCACCCATGCCGAGACAAGGGAGAGACAAGGGTGGTTAACAGGGAAGACCCAGCCGGCAAACTGGGCTTGAGGGCGGATAATTCAAACTCTTGCTTGACAAAATCAAGGGTTTCAAATCAATGTAAAAGTTGGTGGAAAAACCCCACACACGGCGTAACATCGCCAATTTTATGAGGTTATAATGAAGATACTCATCACAGGTGGAGCCGGATTTATCGGTTCTCATTTGGCAGAATGCCTGCTTGGGGCAGGTCATAAGGTTCACGTGATAGACAATCTATCCACGGGCAGGCTGGACAATATCCAAAGCTTTAGAGATCACAAAAACTTTGGCTATACCATCGGCAGTATTTTGGACAAGGAACTCCTTGAATCGCTGATGGATAACGTGGATCAGGTGTATCATCTGGCTGCTGCCGTGGGCGTGAAATACATCATCGAAAATCCCCTGCTTTCCCTCAAAACCAATATCGTGGGCACGGATAACATCCTGGAATTGGCAAATAAACACAAGGCTAAGGTGCTGATTACCTCCACTTCCGAGATCTATGGCAAAAGCGAAAACGTGCCTTTTAACGAGCTTGATGACAGGCTCCTGGGTCCCACCAGCATCAGCCGCTGGGGATATAGCTGCAGCAAGGCCATCGATGAATTTATGGCGCTGGCTTATTATCGGGAAAAAAAGCTGCCGGTGGTGATCGTGCGCTGCTTTAACACCGTGGGACCGCGCCAGACCGGACAGTATGGCATGGTGTTGCCAAAATTCATCAAAGCCGCCCTCTTGGATCAGCCCATAGTGGTTTATGGCAGTGGCAAGCAAACGCGCTGCTTTGCCGATGTATCCGATGTGGTGGCTGCCCTCATCAAACTGATGGAAAACCCCCAATGTGACGGGGAGATATTCAACGTGGGCACTACAGAATCCATCAGCATTGAGGACCTGGCAAACAAGGTGAAAAAGATGTGCAAAAGCAAGAGCAGGATAGATTATATGAGCTATGAAGATGCTTTTGAAGAAGGCTTTGAGGATATGATGAACCGCGTGCCCGATCTGAGTAAAATCGAAGAACACATAGGTTATAAACCCCAGAAAGTATTGGACGAAATCATCACCAGGATGATCCATCATTATGAAAAATAAAGTATTGATACTGCTCTTTTTGAGCCTGGCAATAGCGTTGGCTGCGCAATATCCCAGCAGCACCGCGATGATGCCAATCAATGTGAGCGTAACTGGCTTTGTAGCCAACCCGGGAGTGTATCAGCTCAACGTTTTTTCCCGCCTTTCCGATGCCCTGGAGCTAAGCCGGAGCAAGCTTTCCAAACCCGACAACCCCTTGCTGCTCACTCCCTTGGAGCAAAAGGCAGCCGATCAGGATTCTTTATATACCCATCATCAAGGTTTGCGTGAGGTGCGCCTCACCCGGCAGGGTCAAAGTGAAATATATGACCTGCTGAGGTTTATGCGCCTGGGAGAGCTGGAGCAAAACCCCTTGCTCAAAGATGGAGACGTGATTTGGGTGCCGGCTTTGGACAAGCAGGTGAGCGTGGGCGGCAGCGTGTATCTGCCTGGGGATTATCACTTTGTGGAGGGCGATAAATTGGGAGACATCCTGGCATTGTGTCAGGGCAGCACTCCCGAAGCCGATCTAAAACGGGTGCTAATCTACCGTTACCTGCCCAATGGCATTGATTTTGAGACCATCACCCAGGATATTTCCCACTTAACTGATCCTCGTGATGCCAGCTTTGCCCTGCAGGATAAGGATAGGATTATCATCGGTAAAGACAGCGAACAAAGACGCGGCTGGAAGGTGACCATCGCCGGAGCGGTGAAAACACCGGGAGACTTTTTGATAGATGAAAACACCAGGCTGTGGGATGTGTTGCAGCTTTGCGGTGGAGCCACCCAGAGGGGAGACCTTGTGAATGCCGTGCTGATAAACGGGCAGTTTAGCGAAAAGCTGTTTCCAGACCTCCTGCGCCTGCGGGAGTTCACAATCACGCAAATGACTCCCCTGGAATACAGCTATATACGCACGTATTTGCGGCAATTGCAGGGTAAATACAGTGTAGATTTGCAAGAGACCTGGGATAGCCAGGGCGACAGATCCAACCCCACCCTCAGCGATGGGGATTATATCTTTGTGCCAGAGCGTTTTGACATGATAGCTGTGAATGGACAGGTGAAGAGTCCGGGGCTGGTTCCCTATGTGGAAGGCAAGGATTGGAAGTATTATATCGCTGCCGCGGGGGGCTATACAAACAACCGTAAGGCAAACGGAGTGCGCATTATCCGCGATCATGCCGGCAACTGGGTAAAGCCCAACAAAAAGACGCAGCTCGAGCCCGGAGACATGATCTTTGTGCCAGAAAAGACGGATAGGGATACCTGGACAGATGTAAAGGACGTGGCGCTGTTGGCGTCCCAGATCCTCACGATTTTCCTCAGCCTGCGGGCAATACTATATTAGAGTTTTTTAAGGAGTATATATGAAAATCCCCATGCTTGATTTGAATGCTCAGTATGAGCCGATTATGGACGATATCAAGGCTGCCATCGATAAGGTATTGGCAAGCCATCACTATATAATGGGACCTCAGGTGAAGGAATTTGAAGACAAGGTAGCCTCCAGCCTGGGGATTGCCCATGCCATTGGCTGTGCCTCTGGAACCGATGCCCTGGTGCTGTCTGTGAAGGCACTGGGAATCGGCAATAACGACGAGGTGATCACCACGCCGTTTTCCTTCTTTGCCACGGCGTCTTCCATCTGGAGAAACAACGCCCGTCCCCGTTTTGTGGATATCGACCCGCGTACCTTCAACCTCAATCCAGAGCTGATTGAAGCCGCCATCACTCCCCGCACCAAAGCCATCATGCCGGTGCATCTCTTTGGACAGTGTTCGGATATGACCGCCATCATGGAAATAGCGCGCAAGCACGGACTGGCGGTGATTGAAGACAACGCCCAGGGCGTGGGCTGCACCTGGGAGGGCAAGATGAGCTGTTCCTTTGGTGATGTGGGCACGCTTAGCTTTTTCCCCAGCAAAAACCTTGGCGCCATGGGCGATGCGGGGATGTGTCTCACCAATGATGACAAGCTGGCTGCCACGCTGCGTCAATTGCGCGTGCATGGCGAAAAGCCCAAGTATTTCCACGAGTGTGTGGGCTTCAACAGCCGCTTGGATACCATGCAGGCTGCCATCCTCAATATCAAATATGACCATCTGGAAAAGTGGAGCGAAGGCCGCCGGGCAAATGCCGCTTATTACAACCAGCATCTGGCTGATATCAAACAAATTAAGACCCCATGGATAGATCCCCGCGCCGTGAGTATTTATAACCAATACACGCTGGTGTGTGAAGACCGCGACGGGCTGAAAGACCACCTTACGGATAAGGGCATCGCCTGTGCCGTCTATTATCCCCTGCCTCTGCATCTGCAGCAGTGTTTCAAGGAGCTGGGATATCAAAAGGCAGACCTCCCCATCAGCGAAGAGATGGCAGCCAAAGTGCTTTCCATCCCCATTTATCCGGAACTCACCTCCACCCAAAAAGAATACATAGTGGAAAGCATCCAGCAGTATTATCAATAAGGAGATTCTTCGATGAAGCTAATCGTTTGCATCAAACAAGTGCCCAATACCACCGAGATCAAGATTGATCCCGTTACCAATACGCTGGTGCGCGAAGGGGTGGAGAGCATCCTCAATCCTTTTGACGCCTATGCAGTGGAAGAGGCTGTAAGGCTGAAAGAAGCTCACGGCGGCAAGGTGATTGCCATCAGCATGGGTCCCCCCCAGGTGGAGGAAACCCTGCGCGAGGCTGTGTCCCTGGGAGTGGATGAGATTATCCTGCTATCGGATAGACGCTTTGCCGGAGCCGATACCTGGGCTACCTCTCTTACTTTGGCGGCTGCCATCCGCAAGATTGGGGATTATGACCTCATCCTCACCGGACAGCAGGCCATTGATGGGGATACGGCGCAGGTGGGGCCTGGCATTGCCACCCATTTGAAGATTCCGCAAACCTGTTTTGTGCGCAAAATCGAGGAAATAGGAGATGGACAGGCGATAGTGCAAAGGCTGATGGAAGATGGTTATGACCGTGTACAGATGAAGCTTCCCGGCCTGATCTCTGTGGTGAAGGAAATCAACAACCCGCGTCTGCCCTCCCTCAGAGGCAAGCGCAATGCCCGCAGTGCAGAGCTGATCGTGTGGAATGCCGACGATCTGGAAGTGGATGAAAAGGATGTGGGGCTGAATGGCTCTCCCACACAGGTGCTCAGGATCTTCACCCCCACCCACGATAAACTGACGGAAAAGTTTGAAGGCGATCTGGATGAGGCTGTGGAAAAGATAGTCTCCCAGTTGCATCAGCTTACAAAATAAGCGCTTAAATAAGGAAGACTGATGATTCACAACATCAACCCCGAAATAGTGAGCTTCACCCTCTTTGGGATGGATTTGCAAGTGCGCTGGTATGGTCTCTTTTATGTGCTCAGCTTTATCATAGGCTGGATTTTCTATCGGCGTATGCTGCGTTACCGCAATATCGAGCTGAAGCGTGATCTGTATGAATCCATCATCTTTTACATCATGTTGGGTGTGATCTTGGGCGGCCGCATAGGGTATATGCTGTTTTACAACCTACCCTACTACTTCACCCATCCCCTGCAAATCTTTGCCGTGTGGGAAGGAGGGATGAGCTTTCATGGCGGAGCGCTGGGGGTGATCATCACGGGATATATATTCACGCGGCGTCACAAGCTCAGCTTTGCCGCCATGGCAGATGCGGTAATCCCCTTGGTATCCATCGGCTTGGGTCTGGGCAGGCTGGGCAATTTTATCAATGGTGAGCTGTGGGGCAGCCCCACCTCACTGCCTTGGGGGATTGTCTTCCCAGAGGCAGGCCCTCTGCCACGTCACCCCACTCAGCTTTATGAGATGATCCTGGAAGGGCTTGTGCTCTTCGCCATCACCTATATCCTGCTCAGGAAGATCAAGACCAACGGGGTGGTATTCTGGATATGGTTCGCTCTGTACGGCGTATTCCGCTTTCTGATAGAGTTTGTGAGGATGCCGGATGATCTGCAGATCTATGAGGATTATGGCTTCTTCTTTGGATTTATGTCCATTGGTCAGTTTCTTAGTTTGTTAATGATAATCATTGGTGGTATCGGCATTTGGCAATGCTACCGCTATGCACGCATCAAGGAGCAGCAAGATGAAGCGTAAGATATTATTCGGTTTGGGGCTGATAGCCCTGATCTTGATAGGCGCCTGTGCCAAAGATCGCGTAATCTCTCCGCAGGCAAAGATGGGGCTATTGCGCACACAAACCCTGAAATGGGAGAATTTTCGTGCGGAAGGCATTGCCGAGATGAAGTATATGGGTATCAGCCTAAGCAAGATGTTTGTGCTCAATAAAACCAAAGAGGGGCTGAGGATTGATATCATTGATGGCGGCATCCTGGGCATGGGTGCATCTCCTCTGATCAGCGTGTATCTGGGAGAGTATTTCAGCCTGCAATCCGATTTCCAACCCCAGTTGGCGCTAATGGCAAGCTCGATGATCAATCCTGATTTATCCCTGGGTCCATTGAGCGATCTGAACGCCCTCGTGGATGCATTTGGCGAAAGCATTGTGGAGACCGGCAAGCTGCAAAAAGATGGAGCTGAGATAGTATTTACCCCTCAATATCAGCTGCAAAGCATAGTGGATGGGAAGAGCAAAGCCCAAATCAACGTAAGCTACACCTCCAAAGGACAGCCGGATATCATCAGCTTTACCATGAAGGATGCCAGCGTGGATCTGTTGTGTGATAAGGTTCAATATGGCAAGGCAGAGGTGACCCCACTACCCAGAATGGCGGGCAATATCCTCAATCAATTTCTGGAGCCCAATCCCTATCGTGAAGTGGCAGATCCGGAGGAGCACGAAAGATGATACCACGCTACAGTTTGCCCGAAATGGAGCGCGTATGGACGCAAGAGAACCGCTATGAATGCTGGCTGGAAGTGGAGCTGGCAGCCGCCAGAGCCATGCACGAGCTGGGCATTATCCCCTCCTCAGATTATCACACTATAGCCGAGAAAGCAGATTTTAACGTGGAACGCATCGAGGAAATAGAGGCGGTTACCCGGCATGATGTGATTGCCTTCCTCACCAATGTGGCAGAATACGTTGGCCCCTCCTCCAGATGGATTCATTATGGAATGACCTCCTCTGATGTGTTGGATACCGCCACGGCATTGCAGATGAAGCAGGCGGGAGAGCTGGTGCTCACCCAGATGCACCGCCTGGCAGAAACCCTGCGCCTGAAAGCGCGCGAACACAAACACACCCTGTGTATGGGGCGCTCCCACGGCATCCATGCAGAGCCCACCAGCTTTGGGCTCAAGTATGCCCTGTGGTATGACGAGACCATCCGCAATATCGCCCGGCTGGAAGACGCCGTGAAGGGCATCAGCGTGGGACAGTTTTCCGGAGCCGTGGGCAATTATGCCCATCTGGACCCCAAGGTGGAAGAGCTGGCTTGCCGTTATCTGGATTTGGAGCCGGTGAATGTCTCCACCCAGGTCATCCAACGCGATAGACACGCCCAATTCCTGCACGTGATAGCCCTCATTGGCACCCTCTTGGAAAAGATTGCCCTGGAAATCCGCCACCTGCAACGCACCGAAGTGTTGGAGGCGGAGGAGAACTTTGGCAAAGGGCAGAAAGGCAGCTCTGCCATGCCTCATAAACGCAACCCCATCACCAGTGAACAACTTTGCGGCTTGGCAAGAATCCTGCGCGCCAATGCCCATGCCGCAATGGAAAACAACGCCCTCTGGCATGAGAGGGATATATCCCACTCCAGCGTGGAGCGCATCATCCTGCCGGATTCATGCATCCTCATCCATTATATGCTTGAGCGCAGCATCAATATGATGGATAATCTCATCCTCTATCCAGAGCACATGCTGGCAAATATCGAAATTACAAACGGCCTGGTCTTTTCCCAAGCTCTACTCCTCAAACTTACCAATCACGGGCTCAGCCGCGAGGAAGCCTACACACTGGTTCAAGAAAACGCAATGGCATGCTGGTCAAGCGGCAAGCCTCTCTTGGATATGGTGTTACAAGACTCCCGCATCACGGCTAAAATCCCCAAGGCAGAGATAATTGATATCTTTGACCTCAACAGCTACCTGCGCAACGTGGATTATATCTACAAGCGCTGTGGAATCTAAGTGAACCAAGGAGAAAGCTATGAAACACATACTAATCGCCCTTGCCCTCATCGCCTTGTGCCTGCCGCTGCTGGCGCAAAAGGCAGATGATATTACCGGTGAATGGTACAACGCCACCAAAATCACCAAACTGCAAATATACAAAACCGCTGCTGGCAGCTATGCCGGCAAAATCATCTGGTTGAAAGACCCCAAGGATGCCAACGGCAAGCCAAAGCTGGATGAGAAAAACCCAGATAAGAAACTACGCGATAGAGGCCTCATGAACCTCGTCATCCTTACCGGATTGGATTATAAGAACAAAAACAACTATGAAGGCGGCAGAATCTACGACCCCCAATCTGGCAACACATACAAATGCAAAGCCGAACTGGTGGGCGAAAACTCCCTCAAGCTGCGTGGATACATAGGTGTATCGCTGATTGGCAGAACAGAGATCTGGACTCGTGCCAAATAAACCACAGATGCAAACAATTATATAATCATGAACGATTATCCCCAGTTTATCCTTTCCGATCCCACCTATCTGAAGAAGATCAAGAGGCGACAGTATCTGTGGCAGATCATCCCCGTGCTCTTGATATTCAGCGCTTTTGGGATTGGAACCATCCAAATCTTGCAATACCCGGCAGCTGCACTGGCTGGCATCGCTGCCGGGCTTTTTATCTTTATCGGGGCTGCCCACCGCTACAAACACCGCCTCCCCATCCCGCCACAGCACACATTTGTATCCCCCTTGCAGGGCAGGACCATGTATGTGCGCAGCAACGAAGAGCTCTCAGTGGTTAATATCAGCCGCATCTTTTTGGACAGTGTGGAGCTGCGCTCCCCTCACCCCTCGGCACAGATTGTGGAAAACGAGCTGATAGTGCCCACGGATGCCGGCAATATCACCTTCCGCTTTAACAAGGTGAAGGTGGAATGGCTGCCAGAGCCCAATATGATACGAGGCCACGTAATCGGCATTGTGAAGGGCCACGGCTCCTGCACCATCTCCATCCCGGCACAGCTGTTGCAGATATTAGATGCTGGCAATCCCATCCTCACCCAGAAAGGCAAACCCATGGAAATCTGCCAGCCGCTCTTTACCCTGCATGATCCGGAAAAGCAGGATAGCCCCACAGCCCCGCCACCAGAGGAGAAAGACCTTGAAGAATGATCGTCCCGTAATAGGCATCAGCATGAACTATGCCCTGGTGGACAAATACGAGCAATTCCACATCCGCAATACCTACATTGATGCCGTATTCACCAATGGAGGCCTGCCACTGCCGCTACCCTGCACCGCAGATCAGGCTTTGGTGGAACACTATCTCAGCAAAGTGCAGGCGCTTCTCATTATCGGAGGCTTGGATTACCCTCCCCATCTTTGGGGAGAAAACCCCCATCCAGAGATCAAACAAATGCACGACAGACGCTGGCAGGGGGATATCACGCTCTTTTTGCAAGCCTTCCACAAAGGTCTGCCCATCCTGGGCATCTGTGCCGGATGCCAGCTCATCAATATTGGTTTGGGGGGCAAAATTATCCAACACATCTCCAACAGCTCCATGCACACAGGAGACAGCCATCATCCCATCAAGATAACCGGCGGACGCTGGCTGCCCAAAATCTTTACAGATAGCCAAATCATGGTAAATTCCACCCATCATCAGGCGCTGGACCCCAATAAACTGGGAAGAGGCATCGAGGCAGTGGCCTTTGCCCCGGATGGGGTAGTGGAAGCCATCGAGGCGGATACCCCACAGATGGTATTGGGCTTGCAGTGGCATCCGGAAAGAGTGCAGGACGAAAGGCACAGAGCCGCCGTCTTTGGCAAATTGTGTGAAGAGGCGCATAAGATAGAGCTTGAGTAGCAAATACGATAGAATACCATAACACACCAAGAGGCGTTTTGCCCGATAAAAAAAAGTGCCCTCTATAATACATAGGGAAACGCAACCGCAAACCCTTCAATACCATTCATCACACAAACCCATCAAACTGACCTCTATGCTGATACAAAAAGTATATAACATTTGACCCCTCTCAGATGTTGATGCCACCCTGCAAAGGTTTTTGTGCCCCTGTTCCCTGTCCACTGAAAAAAAAGGCGCATCAATGATACGCCTTTCTTGTCTTGGGAGAAGTTAGTGTAATGTAGCTTATTCTATTACAATCTCTTTTTGAGGAGTAGGTTGTTTCTTGGGAATCACCAGTCTCAGCACGCCGTCTTCCATCTTGGCGCTGATCTTGCCATGATCTGCATTATCGGGCAGAAGCAGGTTCCGGCGATAGCTGCCGCTATAACGTTCGCAGCGATACAGGGTGCCTGTCTTTTCTTCTTTCTCGGTATCACAGCTGGCTTCTATCAAGAGCTGATTCTCGTGAATGGATATTTTGACGTTATCTTTTTTATATCCGGGCAGATTTGCCAAAATCTCGAATTCTTTATCGTGTTCCACAATGTCCATTGCCATTGCCCGGAAGTTTTCGCTTGTCTCTTCTTCTTCATACGCACGGTTGAAGAATTCGTCAAAGAGGCTCAGCATGCTGCTTGGCCTTATTTCTCTGGTGTGTCTGTAAGGTACGAGTTTCATTGTAAACCTCCTTTTGGGTCTTTGTATTTTGTTACTCTACCCATATAATAATCGGGTTGTCACAAAAGGCAAGCAAAAAATTAGCAGTCTGCATTGCAAACTGCTAATTGAGGGAAGGAGGAGTTGGTTATTTAAGACATATTTATTTTAACATCAGCATCTTACGTGTTTCTACATAGTTCCCCGTTTGCATCCTATACAGATACATACCGCTGGAAAGAGCGGCACCATGATCGTCACAGCCATCCCACACAAATTGCATGGCAAGGCTGGAGGGCATGCCCTTGTGCAGGGTGCGCACCCGTTGCCCTTTCAGGTTGAAGATGCTCACCTCCAGAGGCTGGCCAAGGTCTTTCACATTGAGGCTGATGGTGGTACTGGGGTTGAATGGATTGGGATAGTTTGCCGCCAGCCGGTTGATGGGTGTCACCTCCAGGGGATCATCACTATCGCTGGGAGAGCTGGTATAAAAGCGTCTAATCTGCGAAAAGTATCCCACACCCGCCGCATTCTGGGCTGCCACGCGCCAATAATACATATTATAGGGTTGCAGCTCGTGCACCTCAAACTGGGTATTGGTGATCTCATAATTGTAGGTGTGACATTCAAAGTATGGACTGGTACAGATTTGCAGGATATAATGCTCTGCCAGGGGGCTGGGCGTCCATATAAAGGTGATGGGCAAATCCAGACCTTCCGCCATGTGCGAAGGCGCCAGGAGCTGTGGGCTGGAGGGCATCTCGCTGATCTCTCCGGTGGTAAAGCTCTGCGTATCACAGAAAGGACTGGTGCCCACATCCGCCATCGCCGCCACGCGCCAATAGTATTGGGTATAGGTTTGTAATCTGCTGATCTGGAAGGTATTGCCATGGTGCCCCATCACATTGTAGAGGCTGGGAGAAAAATCTTCATTGGGAGAAAGCTGGAAGTGATAGCCAGTGGCGCCGGGAACAGCCTGCCAGGTGATTTGAGGATTGGTGGGCACGTCTATTGCCCCGTTTTCCGGATACAGAGCGGTGGGCGTTGCCAATTCCCCGATCAGGGCAAAGGGATATACGTTGGAATCCGTGTGCCCGTTGGAAAGCAGGGTTACCTGGATATGCATATTTTCACTGTTATGCTGGGGCACATTATACCAAGTGTAGCTGCCGCTGTTGGCTGTGCCTTGCACGATATCCATCCAGTTATCACCGCCATCTATGCTGTACTGCAGGTCCACCGTTCCCGAAGTGGATTTGGATGCCCAGGTAATGGTCTTATTATCGCCCGAAAACCAGGTCTCACCGCCATGTGGATAGGTGAGCTGGATATCGGATATTTTCACCTTGAAAGTGATGGTGTCGTCTGCTTCGCTGATGTCGTAGATATTCAATCCGCCTGCTGCACCAGTGCTGGTAAAGCCGCTGGGCGTGGTGTATTCGCTAATCTCCGTGCGTCCACTTTGCTGGGAATAATGCGCCTGGTTGATCAGTCCGTTCACCGTGGTGCTACCATTGGGGCGATACAGATACAATTCATCCGGAGGACCATCGGCGTTTCCGCTTTGCCGTGCATCCAAGCGATATACCAAGAGCCCGGAACCCGGCAATCCAGAATCAAAGTAGGTATCCGTCTTACGGTATTCCACCACATAGGATTCGTTATTGCGCCAAGAATAGATGCGATAGGCGTTATTGGTCTCAGAGTGTGACAATGCCTGCAGGCTATAGGTTCCGGATTGGGTGATCACCTGTGGGGAAGGCAGCCACTCTCCATAGCGATATTTCATCCATGCGCCCATGTGTTGGGGAGGATTGGTGTTGCTGCACATGATATCCCATTTGCCGATGGGATCGATACTGGTATTGCTATAGCGATAAAGATCGGGAGCGCCTAAGCTGTGGAACATTTCGTGGGAAAGCACGCTGGCACCGGAGGAAGAGAGGGAAGTCTCCAGTTGGAAATTAAAATCCCACACCTGTTTACCGTGGATGTAGGCGCTGGCGGCATACAGCACCCAACGGTGGGGCCACAGGAGTTCTGCCCAGCCATCCGGTGCACCCTGTATGATAAAGCACACGTTATCCACATAGCCATCGTTATCCCCATCAATCACCAGGGAGGTGGGAATCTGGCTGGAGACGCCATTCACGGCTCTCACCAAAAGCTGCTGCTCCCGCTGGGTACGCTGTTGATCACCGCTGTAGCCGTTGGGATTGGAGGGGCTGTAGGGCTGAAAATAGCTGCGGGGCTGGTTGTCTGTATAACACACCACCACATCGCCATCGGGCAGGGGATAAAAATAGGAATCCACAAATAGCTGATTGTAAGATGCTTCTATAAAGTAGTTTCTCATGGAATTTGCATCTTCACCCTCTTCATTGAACATCGCTTCAAAATAGCTGAAGGGACGTGCAAAATCCGGGCTGTCAGAAAACTTGATAAAGATAACCACATTATTGAACAGCCCAAAGTGGGGAGAGCGGCCATTGCTGTAATCCCGCATCTGCGCCATACTCTCATATTTGTCTTCTATCATCCGCGGGCTGAGGTTGATGCCCGGCTCCAGATTGCGCATGGCAGGCGAGCCTTTGCCCACATAAATATCCGTGGCAGCCACGCCTTCACCATCCTGACGGGCATACACATAGGCGCCCTCGTCGTTGCGCACGATGGTATAATTATTCTCGTCATGCAGCCAATTGTGAAATTCATCACCACTGGCATAAATCGTGAGCTGGGTGCCATCAGGCTGAGACACCTCCAGCGGCAAAGCGTCATGCCATGCGGCTTGCAGTGCCACCAGGCTCAAGAGCCATAAAACCGATACCACAATCCTGAATGTCTTCATTAATATATTCCTTATTTAATTATTTACCATTATGGGAGTTACACTTGTGATCGCAATCGCAATTGCGATCATCGATAAAGGGGGTAATCAGAATGCGCGTGCCAAAAAAGAAGCGTTCCGTTCCCAGCTCAAAGCCGCCAAAGCGTTGCAGCAATTCCGGTTCAGCCAAAAAGGTGAGATTTTTATACTCCATCCGCAGATCACTCTCCGCAGCATAATCATAGAACAGGCTAAACTGGGCGCCGGAACAGGTGACGCCATTAAGGATAATCCGGGCATACCTCGCCTTAGGGGCAAAGTAGTTGTTTTTGCCGCTCAGGTATTGATATGCCGTATCGCTGATTACCAGCTTGTCATCTGTTTGGTTCTTCATACTAACACATATTTGATACAATTTCCGTTCCAATACAAGATAAAACGTTTAACTACATACTGTTGAATTGGCTCAGGGCTTTTGTTGCGAACGGAGTACTTTTTACTTGTATTATACCTTAAGTGACCTATCTTATAGTTGTCAAACAATGACCTTGCTCACTTGTTGACCTACCATAATAACTTATCATTGAAATCAAGGAGGTTTCAAATGAAGAATACCTTACGTATCGGAATCTTATTCTTGCTGGCAGGAATGCTGCTCATCAGCGCCTGCGTGCCAAGATTGATAATACAACCCGCCATGCCGGATGTGGTGATAGCCGCACCCTCCATCCCCGTTTCCACTGTGGAATTGATCCCTCCGGGAGCAGACCGCCACTATATGCAGGAAGATGATTATCTTATCATGGACGAGGCATTGGGAGACAGGAATCGTTATGATTGGGTGGCAATAGCCAAAATGTTAGCTCCACCATCGGAAAATACCAAAAACCAAGCCCAGTTTATGCGCGTGACGGATGGCGTGACTGTTTGGACGCAATATTATGCCAAAACCCGTATCGCTACGGATGCAGACCTCAGGCTGGGGCAGGAAGTGTATTTTAGTTCATATTGGGATGATCCGGAATATTATGAAGCCCCCCGCACCATTGTGGATTCCCGTTCCCGTGAATGGATCAAATCCCGCATCGTGGATACTTCTGAACTCTTCAAGAACCTCGTCATGATTGGTGGAGGTGACAAGGTGCACAAAAACGCCTTAAGAGTGGAGGTGAAATAGAGCCACCTATCTTATTTATTATTATAAACGCACAAATATTAAAGCATAGCCCAGCCCTCGGAAGAGGCAAAGGCTATGCTTTTTTTTACCACGAAAAGGGCGAAAATACACAAAAATAATTAATTGATAATGAGACTACGGATTAACGAAGCTCTGCAACCTTGACAAGATTGTAACAAATTGGTAACGCTGTCTTTAGAGGCTGTGAATAAAGCGGCATCGCCTATTTTCAACTAAGCAGTGCATTAATTCTATCTTGGTGATGAGAGCCAATTTTTTGCTATACTGATCCGTAAATTGGGCTAAAACGCCAA